>Ga0207433_10000441_pt1 | contig 95965 bp, 110 predicted proteins | sample YelNatPaOPGAMG01_FD_187559 | JGI IMG/M metagenome (GOLD analysis project Ga0207433, IMG submission 187559) | Hot spring thermophilic microbial communities from Obsidian Pool, Yellowstone National Park, USA - OP-RAMG-01 (SPAdes) (version 3) | ecosystem: Environmental > Aquatic > Thermal springs...
AAAAGATATCTTCTTTTGATAATTTTTTCAACTTACCTTCCTTAAATTTTTCAATGTTTTCTAAAATCGTTCCTTCTATTGCTTTAAAAACTTCAATTTTATAATTTTTAAATTTTTCAAAAGCCCTCGGTCCCAAACTAAAAGCAATAACTACTTTCACTCCTTGCTTTGCTAAAAAATCTGGCGGAAGTTCCTTCCCTTCAATCTCTGGATTTTCAAAAACCTCAGAGGTTTCTTTTTCCTTATCGAAAATCAAAAAATTCTTTGCCCTCCCAAAATGCAAAGCAACTTTATCTTTTAAATTGTTTCCATCGGTAGCGAATGCTATTTTCATTCGAATTTTTTCAATTTCCCCTGAATAAATTCTTCAATTGCCTTTTTGATTTCCCCTTCTCCTTGATAAACCTCGATATTAAATTGTTTCAAAACTTCGAAGGCCCTTGGTCCAATATTTTTTGTGATTACTGCTTTGACATTCTTTTCAGCCATCATTTTTGCGGCGAAAATCCCGGCTCCTCCCCCCCTGCCTCCAACTTCATTTTTTACTGCTTCAAAACTTTTTATCTTTCCATTTTCAATTTCAGCAATGATAAAATAAGGAGCTCTAGCAAATACTTCGCTTATTGTATCTTCTAAATTTTTTCCTTTTGCTGAAATTGCAATTTTCATTTTTTCTTTTCCAATTCTTTCAACCTTTCTTCAATCACCTTCATTTCTTCTTTCAAGGCTTTAAGTTCATCCAAAAGCATCTCTTTTTCTTTCTCAGGAGTAATTTTTTCAAAATATTCAGGAAATGCCCACCAACCTCTTGGCAACCAAGGAAATCTCCAACATCTCCCCCAATATCTTCTAAATTCTGGATAAGCCCACCAAGGGCCTCCTCCCATTCCCCAAGGCATAATTTTTTATCGTTTATAATTGCGACCTTTCTATTATGAATATATATTCAAAACAAACCGCTGTCAAGAGAAATTCTGGATTTTTTATTTTTTTGATAAAATAAAGAATGCTCAAAATAAGAGAGAATGTACCCCTAAGAGATTACACTACTTTCAAAATTGGAGGACCCGGTCGCTATTTTTTTGTTGCAAAAAATAAAGAAGAAATTAAAGAGGCGATTTTGTGGGCGAAAAAGAAAAAATTGCCATTTTTTATTTTGGGCGGAGGAAGTAACGTTTTGTTTTCTGATAATGGATTTAACGGACTCGTAATAAAACTCCAAAATAGGCAATACGAAATACGAAATTCGAAAGTTATTGCCGAGGCTGGCGTTCCTTTACAAAAATTAGTTTTGGAATCGGCAAAAAAGAGACTTTCTGGGTTGGAAAATTTAGCAGGGGTTCCGGGAACTTTAGGGGGAGCGATTTGGGGAAACGCAGGTGCTTTTGGAAAGGAGATCGGAGATCTCGTGGAAGAAGTTAAAGTGTTAGACGTTGGAAGTTCGAGGTTCGAAGTTAAAAAATTACAAAAAATTGGTTGTAAATTTGGATACAGAAATAGTATTTTTAAAAAAAAGAAAAATTGGATAATTTTGGGAGCAACTTTAAAATTAAAAAGAAAAAATAAAAAAGGAATTGAAGAAAAAATGAAGGAAATTTTGAAATTAAGAAAAGAAAAACAACCTCTTGAATTTCCGTCGGCGGGTTCAGTTTTCAAAAATGTACCGATAAGAAAAATTCCCAAAAAAATTAGAGAAAGGTTTAAAGAAAAAATAAAAAATGGTTTTTTATCAGCCGGGGCCTTGATTGAGGCGGCGGGATTAAAGGGTTATAAAATCGGCGAAGCGAAAATTTCTGAAAAACACGCCAACTTTATTTTGAATGTAAAAGATGCCAAAGCAAAAGATGTAGTGGCTTTGATGAATTTAATAAAAAAGAGAGTAAAAAACAAATTCAAAATTACTCTCGAAGAAGAAACCCAAAGAGTAGATTAATTTGACAGCTCTACTAAAAAATAATTCTTTTTTCCTTTTCTGATGACAAAATATTTTTGATATAAAGCGTCTCTTTTTGAAAACATACTTTCTAAGGTAATTTTTTTTTCTCCGTTAACAGAAATTCCTTTTTGCTCGATCAACCTTTTTGCTTCGCTTTTTGACTTTGTAACTCCTCCTTCTTTCAAAAGGTCTAAAATCGAAATTTTATCTTTAAGCAAAATTTTTTTTGTTGGTACGTCAAAGAGAGCTTCTTTTATTTCCTCTTCTTTCAATTCTTTTATATTCCCATAAAATAAAATTTTTGAAATCTTCTCCACTCTTTTCAGTTCTCCTTCTCCGTGAACTAATTTTGTCAATTCGGTGGCCAATATTTTTTGGGCTTCCCTTTTTTCCGGATTTTTCTCCGTTTCTTTTTCTAACTCTAAAATTTCTGTCTTTTTTAAAAAAGTGAAATACTTCAAAAAAGAAATTACTTCATCGTCGTCGGTATTCAACCAAAATTGATAAAATTCGTAAGGAGTGGTTAATTCTTTGGCCAAAAAGATTGCCCCTCTCTCTGTTTTTCCAAACTTTTTTCCGGTTTTTGTCGTAACCAAGGGTAAGGTTAAGCCAAAAACTTCTTTACCTAATACTTTTTTTACCAAATCAATCCCACAAGTAATGTTCCCCCATTGGTCTGAACCACCGATCTGAAGCTGACAATTTTCTTTTTCAACCAATTTCAAAAAATCGATCGCCTGCAAAACCATGTAAGAAAATTCACAAAAAGAAATTCCGGTGGTAGAAATTCTCGATTTCACCGATTCTTTGTTTATCATTTCTGCCACCTGGAAATGTTTTCCATAATCTCTTAAAAAAGAGAGGGCGTCTATTTTCGAAAGCCATTCAAAATTGTCTAAGATTTTAGCCGGATTCTGACTCGTTTTAAAATCTAAAAATTTTTGGAGTTGTTTTTTTAATCTTTCCTTCCATTCGTTTATTTTTTCAGGCGGATTCAGGGTTCTTTCCTTTATTTTTCCGCTTGGGTCTCCGATCAAACTACTTCCCCCTCCGAGTAAGACGATCGGTTTATGACCAAAAATTTGAAACCTTCTTAGGGTAAGGATCGGTAAAAGGTTGCCAACTTGAAAAGAGGGGGCGGTAGCGTCGAAGCCACAATACAAAACGATTTTTTCTTTTTGGATCTTTTCTCTTAATTTTTTTTCATCGGTCGTTTGATAAATCAACCCGCGCCATTTTAACTCTTCAAGGATGTTTTCCATTTTTTTATTATACCTTTTCTTTTAAACTTTCACCAATTTAAATTTAACATTTTGTTTTCCTCTGGCCTTTTTTGCATATTTTAATATCAAAAATTTTGTCTCTTTAAGTATTTTTTGTCCAAATTTTTGATTATAATTTCTAACCAAAGCTACTGGCCCAGGATAATTTTTTATCTCGATCAAAACATCACCCTTTTTTGCGATTTTTTTAATTTTTAAATTTTCCTCATGATTTCTTCCAACGACTATTTTTGCTTTACCTTGCCAAAAATGGCGGCCCAATTTTAAAAGTTCAACATCGTTGCCATTAAAATCAGGATATTTTTCCAAAAGTTCTCTCAACCTTTGCCCAAACTGTGGGTCGGTTAAAAGACAACCGCCTGAAGGTTGGGGGTACCATTTTAGTTTAAATTTTTTCGCCAAATCGATTTGTTTTTTTCTTGACCTCCCTCGAATCTCTAAAAGCTTTTCTCTATCTACCAAGCCATTTTTTTCGGGAATCGTCTTTTTTAATAGTTTTGCGGAAAGCGGCCGCAGTAAATAACCGCTTAAAGAAGATTCTTTTTCAACTAATTCCAAGGCCATTTTATTTTGACTCATCGGGCGTTCGCCTAAAACTTCACCGGTGGCCACGAAATCAAATTTTTCTTTTTTCATCATCGCTTTTGCTTTTTTGAGCATCAAAATATGGCAATCTAAACAAGGGTTCATCGAAGCTCCCCGGCCAAATTTTGGTTTTTTTACAATTTCTAAATGCTCTTTTGAAATATCTTCGACTCTTAAATTCAATCCATTTTCTTTTGCCGCTTTTTGCGCAGTATCTGGACCAAAAAAATAAGATTTAAAAAAAACCGGGACCACCTTTATTTTTTGTTCCTCTAAAATTTTGCAAGCTAAAATTGAATCCAAACCCCCAGAAAACAAAACTAAAGCCTTCACTTTTTTCATTTTTTAACAAATTATTCCCCCACCTAAAACTTCTTGACCTTTGTAAAAAACGACCGATTGGCCAGAAGTGATTGCCCTTTGTGGTCTTTCAAAAACAACTTTGTAAATTTTATTTTTAGCTAAGTAAACCGTTGCCTTGGCAAAATTTGTTTTGTAACGGATTTTTGCTTTAATTTCTAAGGGTAATTTTGGTTTTTTGCCCAAAACCCAATTGACATCTTTACAAAATAATTCATTTTTCAAAAGGTCTTTTTCGTTTTTTGTCACTATTAAAATGTTTCTTTTCGGGTCCTTTCCCAAAACCCAAAAAGGACCGCTAGGAAGCCCGATTCCTTTTCTTTGGCCGATGGTATAAAACCAAAGACCTCGATGCTCGCCTAAAATTTTCCCTTGAGAATCAACAATCTTTCCGGGTTTTTCTTGAAGGTATTTTTTCAAAAAATCGTTGACCGTTTTTTCCACAAAGCAAATCTCAACTGACTTTTTTACCTTTAATAATGGCAATTTATATTTTTTTGCAAAATTCTTAACTTCTTCTCTCGTATAATTTCCCACCGGAAATAAAATTTTTTTTAATTGCTCTTGATTTAACATCCACAAAAAATAACTTTGATCTTTGTTTTGGTCTTTTGCCCTCATCAACGAATAACGAATCTGTTCCGAATTTCCGGATTTACGAACTTTAGCATAGTGACCTGTTGCCACAAAATCAGCGCCCAACGTTAAAGCTTTCTCTACCAATAAGCCAAATTTTATTTCTTTGTTACAAACGACACAAGGGTTTGGGGTGTTTCCTGCTTTGTATTCTTTCAAAAAATAATCGACGATCTTTTTTTTAAATTCTTTTTTTAAATCGAAAACAAAAAAGGGGGTTTTCAAAATTTTTGCTATCTTTTTTGCTCTTTTTTCTCCCTCATCAAATCTTGCCAGATCAGTTAATTTCATAAAAGCTCCAATTACCTCAAACCCATCTCTTTTCAAAAGAGCAGCAGCCACCGAGGAATCAATTCCCCCCGACATTAAAACTAAAACTTTTTTCATAACTTTAAAAATCCACTAACAATTAAATCGATTGCTTCTTTTTCAGAAAGTCCTCTCATTCTCAGATAAGTCAATTCTTCTTCTGAAATTTTTCCGATCGAAGCTTCGTGAGTAATTTGCGCTTCTTTGCTTTGACAGAGAAGAGCCGGAATTAAAGAAATTTTTGATTTTTTATCAACTAAAAGGCCTTGACAATCTAAATGACCTTTCGATGGGGAGTTGGCCGAGATTATACTTTTGACGAAAATTTTTGAATTATTCTTCCCCACCGCCCTTATTTTGACAATTCCTTGAGAATTTTTTCCTTCCAAAATTAATCCATCCTCAATTTTTATTTTCGAATTTATTCCATTAACAATAAAATTGATATTGGCAGATGAATTCTCTTTCAAATGCAAAATCGTCCTCAAATTTAAATTTTCTGGGGGAAAAAGATTTTGATAATTATAAATTAATTTTGCGCCCTTTTCTAAAATAAACTCGTAATCTGGATTGACAAAATCTTTTTGGCCCCATTTGTGAATATGATTGTATTCTAATGAGACTCCGCCTTTGAGCAAAATTTTCCCTTTTGCATTATGGACTCCGTAAAGATTATTTTTTGCCGCGTTACAAAGAACGTTTGTCTTGGCTTTTATTCCCCTTTCAATGACTAATAAATTTCTCAAATCTTGAGAAACCTTTGGAGAGGCAATGGTAATGCAAGTTGTTAAGGGAAAATCAACTTCTTTTTTTACCCAAACAAAATATCCTTCCTTCGGCTTTTTCTCAAAAATTTTTCTGACAAAGCCAAATTTTTCCCAGGCTTCTGGCGAAGGCAAGACTTCGATTCCCTGGCCTTTTAAAATCTGGAAAATTTTATGGTCTATTTGCCAAAAATTAAATCTTTTTGAAGCATTCTTTGCATTTCTCATAACCATATTTTTTAATCGTTTTTAAAACCTTTTCAAAATTTTTAGATTTACAAACAATCTTTCCATCAACCATTACATTCACTAAATCTGCTTTTAAAAAATTCAAAATTTCTCCTCGGTGAGTAATTAATAAAACCGAAACTTTTTTATCGATAAATTCCTTTTTTATTATTTTTGCTACCTTCTCCAATTTTTTAATATCCAAACCAGAATCAATCTCGTCGAAAATGACAAACCTTGGATTTAAAACCAAAACCTGCAAAAGCTCTGAAATCTTTTTTTCCCCGCCGGAAAGATCGAAATTAACTTCCCTTTCCAAAAGGGATTTTCCCTCTTCAATTTCTACCTTCTTTTTGGAAATCCTTTCTAACAATTGAGAGAGTTTTACCCCTCTTATTTTCGGAGGAGATTGCCAAGCCAAAGCCATTCCCAGTTTTATTCTTTTTTCTGGAGAAAATTTTACAATGTTTTTTCCCTCGAAAAGAATTTTTCCTTCGGTTACCTTGTATTTAGGATTGCCAAAAATCGTTTGACTCAAAACCGTTTTTCCAGAGCCGTTAGGCCCGAGTAAGACTTGAAATTCTCCATTTTTGATCTGTAGGTCAACTCCTTTTAAAATTTCTTTTCCTTGACTTTCCACTCTTAGATTTTTAATTTCTAATAAAATTTTTTTCATTTTGTTTTTTTGATCAAATCAGATAAAGTGACCGAAGCTAAAGCAGAAACAAAAATTTTTTGAATTTTTTTCCAAAAATTTTTTACCAAACAATTTTTTTCTCTAGGGCAAAAATTTTCAATACATTTTACCAAGGAAAATTCTTTTTCAAGGAGTTTGATTATTTCTCCGATTTTGATTTTCGAAGGTTTTTTTGCCAAAAAATATCCTCCCTGAACTCCTTTTTTTGATTTGATTAATTTTGCCCTTTCCAATTTTAAAAATATTTTTTCCAAATAATCAAAAGGAATGTTTTCGTTTTTGGAAATTTCTCTCAAAGAGCAGATTTTCTTTTGTTTTGCTAAATAAACTAACGCTCTCAGACCGTATTGTGATTTTGTTGAGATTTTAAACATAAAAACCGACTGATTTTGTCGGTTTTAGTTTATCAAAATAAAATTGCCCGTCAAGGTTTAACAAACAACCCACAATGGCACCGGCCATCTTTTTCTATTTCCTCCCAGTGCCATTTACAAGGACAAATTTTAGGCCAATCTTCCTGAAAGTTTCCGGTTATCCTTCGACAAGGACAATAACGAAAACTGTATTTTTTTTCGTTTGTTAAAAGGCCTTTGATTATCGTTTCAACTATTTTTTGATCAGGGTTCAATTTCAAAGCGTGTTTTTTTGCATAATCTTCCATTTCTTTTAACAATTCATCAAATTCTCTTTTTTCTCTCCCCGCTAAAAGTTCTTCAAGCCATGATCTTATTTCGTCTTCACCTCTTACCCCGATAAAACCAGCAATAGGTTTTCCTTTTTCAAAATAGATAACAGTCGGTAAATTGGTAATTCCCATTCTTTGGCTAATTTGGGGAGAAGAATCAGTGTCGACTTTGGCAAAAATAATCCTATCTTTGAATTCTTTTTCCAACTTTTCTAGGATTGGGGATAAGAGCTGGCATGGCCCACACCATAAAGCATAAAAATCAGCCAAAACTGGTTTTTCTGCTTCCTCGATTTCTTTTTCAAAATTTTCGTCGGTTAAAAAAATCATTCTTCTATTGCTCCGGCTGGGCATCCTTCTTTTGCTTCTTTTATGCAATCTTTATTTTTTTCTAAGTCTGCCCCCTCTCTCACTTCTGCTTTTCCATCATCGCCTAACTCAAAAACTTCTGGGCAGACCGAAGTACAATATCCACAACCCAAACATTTTTCTTTATTAATTTTCGGCATTTTAGGTTTAAAAAATTTGACCTTTAACAGATTGGGTATTTTCCCTTGACGATTTCGTTTTGGATTTTCCGTAAATTATTGAATTTTTGATCGACCATTTTATAAATTTTATCTTTTATTTGGTTAAAATTTTTAGCAATCACTTTTACGCTAGCAATTTGCGGTTGATCTAGGGGTTTTCCGATTTGGCTCAAAATTCTTACTGAACATTCTTCCACTCCTTCTATTTTTCCGATTTCTTGAGCGAGGAGATGCGCCAAAACTTGATAAAGTTTTCCAGGATGGTTGATGTTTTTTCCAGCCGGAGCTTCCAGGGACATTTCACGACAAGGAGTAATCAAACCCGAAACCCTATTTCCCCTCCCCACCTGTCCGTCATCTCCTTGTTCAGCCGAAAGACCTAAAACTGTTAGATAAATTTCCCCTTCACTTTTTGCTTCAGGATTGTCTAATGTATTGTGCTCTATTTTCACATTTTTGAAAGTTGAAACTTTTTTGATAAAGTTCTTAACTTCTTTCTTTATGATTTCTTTTTTTTCAAAATAATCTTTCGTGTTTTTAATATATTTTCCAATATAAGCCGCCGGAATTGTTAAAACCACTTTTTCTTTTTTTCTTAGGGTCATTACTTTAATATCGGTTCCCAAGAAAGGGTATTTTTTCAAAAATTTTTGAGAGTTTAGAAAATTGGCTACGTTTAAAGTTAAACTTTCTGCTCTGGAGTAAGGGCCATGGCCGATACCGAAAGAAGTATCGTTTGCCAAAGCGATTGCTTTACTTCTTTTAAATACCTCTTGCAAGTTTGCCGCTCCTGGGTTGTAATCAATCGTAATTTCAAAATTTTTAATTATGTCTTTTGAAGAATTGACCACTCGGGTTAAACATTCCTTAGCCGCTCTTTCGGCGATTTTTTTAACCGGGATTCTTATTTCTCCTACCCTATCGGTTGCCCTTCCGGCAACGATGATTTTTATTTTCTCTAAAATTTTTCCACCGCCAAATTTTGGTTGAGATTTTCCGGCTACCAAAAGTCCTTTGTCTAAATTGTGATGTAAAACCTTACCAAATCTCTTTAAATAATACTGGCTCAAAGCTTGAGAAACTGATTCACAAACTAAATCACAGATCGTATCTGGATGGCCGATTCCTTTTCGTTCTACGATTTCAACCGCTCGTTTTTCAATCGGTAAAAAATCACTTTTTTCAATAACTATGTTTCTCATAAATATTTTCTGTATTTTACGTTTACAAATTTTTGACCTTCTTTAACGATTTCTTCGATTTCATTTTCTGGGAAAGGAGTAAAATTTTTTCCAGAAATCGTTTTATTTTTTTGATAATTTTGAAGATAATAAATTTTTGCTCCTTGAATTTCTCTGCAAATTTCTAAAATGTCTTCTTTTTGATGAAACTCTTTCATTATCGTCGTCCGAAACTCAAAATCCACCCTTCCGGAATTTAAAATTTTAGCAGACTTTTTAATATTTTCAAGCATTTTTTTTGTCAAAACCCCTCCGGTAATTTTTTTGTATTTCTCGAAATTGTCTAATCTGTGTTTTATATCCATCGCCAGATAGTCTACCAATTTTTTCTCGATCAGATATTTTATCATCTTTGAGTTTGTTCCGTTTGTTTCCAGTTCAACCAGGTAGCCAAGCTCTTTGATTTTTCTAATAAAATCTGGAAGGTCCTTGTTAATCGTTGGTTCTCCTCCACTCACGGCAACGGCTTCTAAAAAATTTCTCCTTTCCTTCAAAAAAGAAAAAATTTCTTTTTGAGGAATTTCTTTTTGCTTTTCGATTTCCTCTGGTAAAACCAAATGAGGAACATAGCAAAACTGGCATCTCAAATTGCACCCTCCCAAAAAAACGACGGCAGAAATTCTGCCTGGGTATTCGATCAGGCTTTGTTTTTGGAAACCCAATATTTTCATTTCAAGATTGTTTCTTTAATTTTAAATTCCTTTCTTTGTTTAAACTCTTGTTGCTTACCTAAATTCCATTGTTGAACCGGCCGATAATATCCCACGATTCTGGTATAAACTTCGCAAGGTTGTTTTATCGTACATTTTGGGCAGAAAAAGTGCTCACCTGGAATGTAGCCATGAACTGGACAAATTGAAAAAGTCGGAGTGATAGTAATATATGGCAGTTTGAAGTTTTCAAAAATTTTCTTTACCAATCTTTTTACTCCTTCTCCATTTTGCATTCTCTCTCCTAAAAAGATATGGAATACTACCCCACCTGTATATTTGCATTGAATCTCTTCCTGGAGTTTTAAGGCTTCAAAAAGGTCATCAGTGAAATTAACTGGGAGCATTGAAGAATTAGTGTAATATGGCACTTTCTTTGTACCAGCAGTGATAATGTCTGGATATTTTTCTTTGTCTTTTAATGCAAGTCTGTAAGCTGTTGATTCTGCAGGCGTTGCTTCGAGGTTATAAATGTTTCCAGTTTCCTCTTGATATTTGACCAATCTTTCTCTCATGAAATCTAAAACTTCCAAAGCAAATTTTCTCCCTCTTTTTGATGCGATATTTTCTCCCATAAAGTTCAAAAGGCACTCATTCATTCCAACAAGTCCGATCGTTGAAAAGTGATTTGCCCAATATTTCCCCCTTATTTGTTTTATGTCTTGCAAATAATATCTTGAATAGGGATATAGTCCTTTTTCAATGTAATTTTCCAAAACTTTCCTTTTTATTTCCAAACTCTCTTTTGCTAAATCCATAACCCTTGCCAATCTTTCAAAAAATTCTTTCTTCGTTTTTGATAAATAACCAATTCTTGGCAAATTAATGGTAACCACACCAATACTTCCTGTTAAACTTCCGCTGCCAAATAAGCCTCCACCGCCTCGATTATAAAGTTCAGTTAAGTCTAAGCGAAGTCGACAACACATACTTCTGACGTCTTCAGGTTTCATTTCTGAATTGATGTAATTTGCAAAATAATTAGTTCCGTACTTTGCTGAAGCCTCAAAAATTCCATCGAAAGCTGGTTCATCCCATGGGAAATCTTTTGTGATATTTATTGTTGGGATTGGAAAAGTAAAAACTCTTCCTTTAGCATCTCCTTCCATGTAAACTTCGTAAAGGGCCTTATCAAAAATTTTCATTTCTTCTTCAAATTCAGAATAAGTTTTCTCTTGAGGTTTTCCTCCAATGATTACCGGCATTTTGGCAAAAACTGGAGAAGGTTTTAAATCCAATGTCAAATTTGAAAATGGATTTTGAAAGCCCACTCGAGTCGGCACCGACATATTAAAAATAAATTCTTGCAAAGCCTGTTTTACTTGTTGATAATTTAAATTGTCGTATCTAATGAAAGGCGCTAAAAGAGTATCAAAATTTGAAAAACTCACAGCACCCGCAGTTTCACCTTGCAATGTATAAAGAAAATTAACGCATTGCATTAGCGCAGTGTTGAAATGTTTCGCTGGTTTTGATTCGACTTTTCCTGGTACTCCGCCAAATCCCTTCATCAAAAGGTCGTAAAGGTCCCAACCAACACAATAAGGGCCTAAGGTATCTAAATTATGAAGATGGAAATCGCCAGATTCATTTGCCTCTCTCACTTCTGGAGGATAAATTTTGTTCAACCAATATTTTTTAACAATGTAAGAAACTCCATAATGGTTTAGCCCTTGCAAAGAAAAGGCCATGTTGGCATTCTCTTGAACTTCCCAATCTAATTTTTCCAAATACTGGTTTAATCTATCGACTGCTTCCTCAGAAACCGCAATTGCTTCTCTAATTCTTCTTCTCTGTTCTCTATAAAGGATGTAAGCCTTGGCCGTCTTTACCAACCCTTCTAAAATCAAAACTTCCTCGACAATATCTTGGATCTGTTCAACATGAGGAATTTTTTCCTTTTTGAAGCGCCGATTTAGAATTTTTATAACTTTGTCCGAAATTCTTTTTGCTCTTTTTCCGTCTCCTTCTCCGGATGCGGTTAAGGCTTTAAAAACAGCTTCTTCGATTCTGTTTCGGTCAAAAGGAACTATCGTCCCGTCTCTTTTTTGAACTTTTTCGATTTTGTTTTCCATAAATTACTTCATTTTATTTTTTTTGAAATCTCTTGTCAATGTGAAAAACTTTCGTCATCAGGCTCAATTGGGGAAAAATTCTCAAAGACCCTTTCTTACATTCATTTTCTGAAAACTTTTCGACTTTGTCCTTGCCGTTGCCAAAAATCAAAACAGGATTTTTTCCTATCCAATGACTCTTTTTCAAAGAAGAGGTAGGATGGTCGCCGGTGACAACGATTAAGGTTTCTTTCAAACTCAAAATTGGCTTTAAATTTTCATCGATCTTTTCGATAAATTTTTTCTTTTCTAAGAAATTCCCGTCTTCGGCTAAATTGTCGGCGGCTTTAATATGCAAAAAAATAAAATCGTATTTTTTGAAAGCTTTTTTGGCTGCGAAAATTTTTCCTTTTAAGTTTGTGTTCACCATCCCGTTTGCTCCCTTAACTTTAATTTCTTTCATCCCCAAATACTTTGCGATTCCTTTGTACAAAGTCCCACCGGCAATAAAACCAGCCTCCAATTTATATTTTTCTTTAAAGCTTTTAATTTTTTTCAGTTTTCCCGCCCCCCTTAGTAAAATATAGTTTGCTGGTAATTTTCCGCTAAGAATCCTTTTTTTGTTTTCAGGATGATTTTTTAAAACAAACCTTGCCCTTTCCAAAAACTCGTTCAAAATTTTACATGTTTTTGAAGAACCAGAGATTTTTAAAACGGGGAGACCAACTTTTTTTGGATCGTTTGAGGAAACTTTTGGAGATAAATTTTTCCCTCTTAAAACTAAAACGAACCGATGGCCGAAGGCTTTTTTCAAAAAAATTTTCGCTCCCTTTATTTTGATTTTGTTTAAGGCAGAAATCAAACCCTCTGTTCTTTCGATTCTCTCGGCTCTTCGGTCTATAATTTTTAAATCTTCGTCGACGGTGGCGAAATTGCCTCGAAAACAGATATCGTCTTTTTCAATTTTTAACCCTGCCCCCAAAGCCTCTAAGACTCCTCTTCCCGGGTTTGATTTTTTGGGATCATAACCAAAAATTGCCAAATGGGTATCTTCTGAAGTTGGTAATTTTTCGTCTTCTCGCCAAGGAACGATCGCTCCGCACAACCCGTTTTTTGCCAAAAAATCAAGGTTTGGAGTTTTTGCCGCCTCCAACGGGGTTTTGTTGCCCAATTCTGGAATTGGTTCGTCACCTAAGCCATCGATGATTATGAGAAGGATTTTCATGTTAGAAATTAGAAAATCGTAATCGGAATTCGAAATTGGAAATTCGATTTTTAGGATTCTCGATCTTCTATTTTTGATTACCAATTTCAATTTTCGAAAAACTATCTTCTACTTTCAATTTCTTCTTCAATTTTTAACAATCGGTTGTATTTTGCCACTCTTTCTCCCCTGGCTGGGGCTCCACTTTTGATGAAATCAGCGCCAATTCCAACAGCAAAATCTGAAATGAAATCGTCGGTGGTTTCGCCAGAACGGTGAGAAACCATTATTTTCCAAGACCCGCCTTGCGGGTACCCCGATTTTGCCAATTTTGTAGCTTCGATTGCCTCAGTTACCGTTCCAATTTGATTTATTTTAACAATGATTGCATTACATAATTCTTTTTCTTTCGCCATTTTTATCCTCTTTGAATTAGTAACCGTTAAATCATCACCGATTAATAAAACTTTTGACTTTTGAGTTTTGAGTTTTGAGTTAAAATCCTGCCAGCTCCCAAAATCATCTTGAGCAAAAGGGTCTTCGATTCCCTCGATCGGATATTTTTTGATCAACTTCAGATAAAAATTCCCTAATTCTTTTCCTGAAAAACTTCCGATTTTTGTTTTGTATTTTTTCCCGTCAAAAAATTGTGAGGCAGCAACGTCTAAAATAATCGAAATTTTCTCTCGATAGTTTAAAATTTTTGCCGTCTCTAAAATCAATTTGATGGCTATTTCTGGGTCCTTAATTGGCGGGGCAAAACCTCCTTCATCTCCCAAATTTGTGGCTAACTTTCCAAATTTTTTGGCAATCGTTTCTTTTAATTTTTGGTAGATCTCGACCCCGATCCTTAAATTCTCAGAAAAATTTTTTCCTTTTGGGCAAACCATAAACTCTTGGAAATCCAAATCGTTTCCCGCATGAGCGCCGCCGTTAATAATGTTAAAAGAGGGTCGAGGAAATTTTCCAATTTCCAATTTCCAATTTCCAATTTCATTGATGTATTTGTAGAGAGGAAGTTTTTTTGCTCCAGCTCCTGCTTTACAAACTGCCAAAGAAACTCCACAGATTGCGTTAGCTCCCAATTTAGATTTATTTTCTGTCCCATCCAATTCAATTAATGCCTGATCGATCTTTTTTTGTTTCGTTACATCAAAACCCTTTAATTTTTTTGAAATAATTTCGTTTATGTTTTTCACCGCCTTTTTTACTCCTTTCCCAAAATACCTTTCTCCCCCGTCTCTCAATTCAACCGCTTCGTACTCCCCTTTTGAGGCCCCGGAAGGAACCGAGGCAAAAAATTTTCCAAAATCGGTTTCCAGCTCAACCTTCACCGTCGGATTCCCTCTCGAATCTAAAATTTCTCTGGCTTTTATCGATTTGATTTTTTTCATAAATGTAAATTCTTATTTTTTTGTTTTCCCTTTCTTTTTAATATTTAATTTCTACACAGTAATTCATCCCATACGAATTTTTTACAGTATTGACCAAAGAACTTGAAAGGCATAAGTTACTACAAGTAGCCAAATCCTGCGGGGAAGGTTTTTCTAAATGAGCAAACAAAACAGCACAATTTCTGTCGTGATAATACATATACCCACCTGGCTTTGAGTTACATCCGCTACATCCTCCACATTTTGGGTCATGGGGCATTTTTATGTAAAAATTTTTAGGAGGGAGAATATCAGGATCCGTACCGTCTAAAAAATCTTCCAAATCACCATACGACGAATAACAAGAATTTCCATTATTGTAATTGGTAGCCCACCCATTGCCTCCATTACCATACCCAAACCCAGAAGTTGGAAGACCGTCATGATCAGTTGCGTATAAAAATAGAGCTTTTCTTATCTCGTCCAAATCACTTTTTCTTCTTGCATCTCTTGCCTTTGCTCTGACGTCCTGTAAACTTACCACCACGATACTGGCTAAAAGAGCAATGAGGGCGACGACAACCAAAAGTTCAATCAGGGTAAAACTTTTTGAATGTTTATTTTGCATTTTTGAAGTTTAAGTTTCGTAAATAATCGACGGCAGCCAAAGCAGCCTTGGCGCCTTCACCGCAGGCAGTAATGATTTGTTTGTATTTACCGATGTTGCAATCTCCGGCGGCAAAAAGACCTGGGGTTTTCGTCGCCATCGTCTCAAAATCGACGATTATCTCATCCCTTTCGTTAAAATCGACCAAACCTTTAACAAAAGAGGTGGAAGGAACGGTTCCGATTTCGATAAAAACTCCTTCGACCGGAAGCGAAATTTCTTCGTTTGTCTTTTTGTCTCGGTAGATTAAAGAATCGACGAACTTTTTTCCTTTGATTTCTTCTACTTTGGCATTGGTAATTATTTCTACCTTCCCCGTTTTCTTTGCTCTCTCTTGATTTTCCAAATCAGCCCTTACTTTTTCGGTTGCTTCCAAAATGTAAACTTTTTTGGCAATTTTTGCCAAAAATATGGCTGCTTCAAACGCCGAATTCCCCCCTCCGATGATAGCCACGTTTTTTCCTTTGAATAAAGGACCGTCGCAAGTTACGCAATAACTCACTCCCCGTCCCAGAAATTCTTTCTCTCCTCTTACTTCCAAAGGTCGAGGGTCGGCTCCAGAAGCGACGATGACCGTTTTTGATTCAAATTGGTTTTGGCTTTTGGTGAAAACAAAAAAACTTTCTCCTCTTTTTTCTATTTTAATCACCTCGTCGTTTCTGATTTCAGTTTCTTGTTTTTGTAAATGGCTTTTGAATCGCTTTATCAGCTTTTGACCAGAAATTTTTTCAAAACCTGGATAATTTTCAATCAGTAAAACTTTTTCCAAGATCTGCCCGCCAAATTCTTTGGTAATCAAAAGGGTCTTCAATTTTTGCCTTGAAGCATAAATACCGGCGGTTATCCCGGCCGGTCCTCCTCCGACGATGATCAAATCGTATACCATTTTTATAGGTTTAAATAATCTCTAACTCTTTCAAGGCCTTTTCGTATTCAGCCAAAATTTTTTTTCCTTCTTCTTTCGTTAATTGGTAATTTGGATTTTTGGCAATTTCTCTGGCTAACTGATGGACCTTTCGAAGTTCTTTTATGTTTGGAATGGTCGCTTCCGTTAAAGTGTTTAGTCTATCTTCGAAGGTCTTTGTCTGAGCCAGAGGAACCAGCCCTACCAAAACTTTACCAAAAGCTTTGTCGATCGCCAAGATCGCTTTTTTGAAATCTTTTTCAGAAAACCTATTCATTTTCTTTGAAATCTTCCGCCAACAACGCGCCGCCCCTCGCCCACCGTAAACTTTTAAAAAAAGGAAGTTTTCTAAATCGAAGAGAATAAAAAGTTTCAGCCATCTCGTTTTAAGCAAAAAGAAAACGAGGAAAGCAAAACAAAGAAAAGAAATAAAAAAACAAAGAGATTTAAGCCAAAACAGTTTCTGTTGAAGTTCGGGGGAAAGGAGAAAATTGATTATTTCTTCAAGGCTCATTTTTGTTTATCGTTTTATCTGAACTTGAATTTTCGGTTGGTAATTCTGGCGGGGCTTCCCGTTTGGGATAGGTAATCTTCGGCGCGGGTTTGATCGGGAATTGGTATTCTCTCTCCACTTCCTCCAATTCTGGAGGGGCCTCAACTTTTCTCACCCTTACCCTTGGCAAAAGAGTGCCAACCCTTCCCACGGCCAAAGGAAGATGGAACAAAGTGGCCAACTCTTCGGTGTTTAAAATGTAAGTTCCGCCGTTTAAAGGATAAAGAGGGGTTTCCCCCAAAAGGTAGCGTTGGAAAATCCTTCTCCTTCTTACATAAAGCCTGCGGTCGATGAAGAAATGCCAAACTCGGGTTTTCGTCTTGCTCCATTTTTTGATGGCGTTGAGGTCGCGGGTGGCAAAGGTGTTAAAAAATTGCTCAGCCAGGGCCCGCCGGCCAAACCTAAAAATTTCTGGCTTGCTCAAATAAACGGTTCTGATGTTACAGCGGAAGGCCGGTTTACTGATTTTGTCTTCGATGGCTTTGACGATTTCTTTTTCCCTTGGGGTGAGTTTCATTTCTGGCGGGATGAAACTTTTTTCTTCCTCTTCTCCACTCGCCCCGGTCAAAAGGGTGGTAATGAGCGATTTTGCTTTTTTTGTACGGAAAACCAATTTATCAACCAGCCTCTTTCCCCTTTCCACATAATTGTCATCGTGGCTCGAAACTGGTTCAATCCTCATTTGAACCCAAAGCATTTCTTCGTTTTCTTTCAGTGTACTCATTCCCTCCAGCAAAGTAGGTAAAGGGTCGATCCTTTTTTCTTCTTTGATCATCTCCGGTCTCTCCTCAAAAAACATCCGGTAGGTCTTAATCGGATAGACGTCAGGCTTAACCAATATCATGTCCATTCCGTACATTTGCCAATCTTTGTTGGGAACGTTCCAGGTGATATATTTTAGATAATCCTTGGCCTCGACAATTTCCATATCAGGAAACTGGGAATACATCGCTGACTCAAAGGTATCCCGGTGCTGTTTTAAAAGCCGGACAAAAAAATGTGGGTGAGGACCGAAACTGACGATTTCAAAACAAAAATGGTTAAGTCTCCTCCCTATCAGCCATCTCTTTCTGAAATGGGAAATCCCTCTGATCCCGCTATAAATTCCCCAAAGAGCAGAAAAAACGTGCTCCATGGCTGAAATCGGTTGGAGGATTTCTGGAGGAGGGATAAGTTCTAATAAAATATATTCTTGTTTCCCTTGCCAAACTTCGTGCTGGCGCCACCAAAGCCAGGCTCTCAAAAAAAGGGGGACGAGAATAAAAGGAAGGATCAACCACCACCAAACTTTGAGGAAAAGAAGGAAGGTTGTTAAAGCAGTTGGAAGCATTTTCAATTTAACTTTAGCAAACCAGGAAAATTAAGCAAAATTAAACTTTTGACAAAACCTCGGGGATGGCTTCGATCAAATCGGTGGCCAACATTCCTTCACCAAATTTTTTTGCCGCCAACTCTCCGGCCAAACCGTTGATGAAAGCAGCCGCCTGAGCGGCTTTGAAAAGGTCTATCCCTCGGGCAAGCAAAGCGCCGGCGATTCCGGCTAAGGTATCTCCGGTCCCGCCAACGGTCATTGAGGGATGGCCGGTCTTGTTGATGGCTAAATTTTTTCCGTCAGAAATGGCAATGAGGTCGAGTTTTCCTTTCAACAAAATGGTGGTTTTCAACCTGGCCGCTTCCTCTAAAACCGCCTTCATTTTTTCTTCTTCTGAGAGTTTTGAAATATCTCGGCCAGTCAAAACAAAAAATTCGTAGGCATGGGGGGTGAACAAAAACGGCTTTCCGGCGACGATTTCTGGTTTTTGGGCGACGGCGTAGATGGCATCGGCATCGATCACTGCCGGGATAGAAATTTCTTCTAAGAATTTCAAAATCGTTTCCTGAGTTTCCTCAGACCTTCCCACTCCTCCACCTAAAACGACGGCTGTTTTTCCGTGAGAAACTTCTTTGGCCGATTCGACCATCGAAATCAAAATCGGTAAATGCTTTGGTAAAAGATAATCTCCTTCTAAAGGATAGGCCGCCAAGTTTGGGGAAAAGGAAGCGATAATATCAGCCGCCCTTTTTGGAGCGATAATCCTGACCATGTCCACCCCGGCTCGAAAGGCGGCTAAAGCATTCAAGGCTGGCGAACCAGAATAAAAATAAGAACCACCAATAACCAGCAACAAACCAAAATCGTATTTTTTTGATTCGGGCGACCTCTCTCGGTAAATTTCCCTTAAAATTTTTTTATCGACTACTTCCATATCCCAAAAAATTTTGACCTTTAGAGAACTTAATTCTTAAAAAGGTAGGTTTCTCCCAAATTTTTTCTTTTTCTAAAATTTCTTTTTCTGCCTCTTTGGCCTCTTTTTTAACTTCCAAACCATTTTTCCTTATCACCGCTGGTTTGTTCTTTGGTTTTTGAATTTTTACTTTTTTTGCCCCTTCTGGCTTAGTTTTGGAAACAGATTTTTTTGGGAAAATTTCTTCTTTACAACCGGTGGCCAAAATGGTCACTTTTGGTATTTCAGCTGAAGAAATACCAAGAATGATTTTTGCTTCGCTCGAAATTTTTTCTGTAATCTTTTTGGAAATTTGGTTCATTTGGGAAAGGGTTTTGATTCCGGCCATTTTCAAAATGACGGCCTTCGCTCCTTCGACTGAATAAGGGAAAAAGGGGGCGTGGATCAATTTTTCTATTTCCTCTTGCCAATTTTCTCCTTCAAATTCGAGAGAGTTTAAATAACAAACCTTCCCCCTCCCCTCAAAGACGGTTTTTAGGTCAGCAAAGTCGATGTTAATCAACCCGGGTTTGTAAATAATCTCGGTTAAGCTTTGGAGGTTCTTGGCTAAAATTTTGTTGATTTCAGAAAGAGATTTTTTAAAAGAAATTTTTTGGCCGAGAACCTGAGAAATTTTTTCGTTGGGAATGACCGAAACGGCGTTTAGGTATTTTCGGATTTTTAGTAAAAAATCCTTGGCCGTTTCCATTTTCTTTTCGCCTTCAAACCCAAAAGGAAGGGTAAAAACTCCGTAAGTTAAGCAATCTAAGTTTTTGGCTAAACGAGACAAAACCAAACTTCCTCCAGAACCGGTCCCTCCTCCCAAGCAAGAAATAAAAATAACCAGGTCTTGGTTTTCAAAAATTTTTTTGATTTTTTCTTTTTCCTTGAAAGCGGCTTTGATGGCTAATTGAAAATCGCCACCGCTACCAAAACCCTTGGTCAGTTCTTTACCAAAAGGCAATTTTTCAACTATTTTTGGAGTACTTTTTAAAGATTTAAAATCAGTATCTAGGGCTAAAAAAGAAACTCCTTTTAAGGTTTGGGCGATCTCTGAAACGATGTTCACCCCTCCCCCGCCGATTCCGATTACTCTCACCTTTATTTTTTTAACCTGATCTTTTAGTTCCTCTCTGGCCATTATTCTAGTATATAAATTCAAAAACCAAAGTCAATCAAACCAATTCTACAATCACCATTTCCGCCCCGTCTGATTTTCTCGGCCCGAGTTTAAAAATCCTGGTATAACCTCCTTTTCTTTCCTTGTACCTCGGCCCTATTTCCTCAAACAATTTTTTAACCACTTCTTTGGCAAAATATCTTCTCAAATATCTTAAATTGGCCAAATTTTTTTCCTTCGCCCTTTCGACCATCGGTTCGGCAAAAGAAACCAATTCTTTGGCTTTGGCTTTGGTTGTTTTAATCTTCCCTTTCAGAAAAAGTTCTCGGGCCAAAGATTTCAAAAGAGCCCTTCTTTGGTCTCTTTTTCGACTTAATTTCCTTCCTTTTTTTAGATGGCGCATAAAATTAGCCTTGCTTTTTTTTCTTCGCTTTTCCCGAGGGTTTTTCTTCTTTGGAAAAAGCTTTTGGAAAAAGGGAGAAATGGTCGATAAGAATTTGGGCAGCCTGAGAAACCGCTTCTTCTGGAGAAATGGTGCCGTCGGTTTCTACTTCCAAGAAAAGTTTTTCGAAATCTGTCCTTTCTCCAACTCTCATATTTTCGACTCTAAAAGCCACCTGTCTGACCGGAGTAAAAATGGCATCTAAGGGTATAACTCCTATTTCCAGCTTCGTTTTTCTTTTTGCCTCCCTCGGTAAATACCCCGTTCCTTTTTCGACCAAAATTTCCATTTCCAACTTGGCCGATTTTGAGGTAAGAGTGGCGATATGACAGTTTTTATTGATCAATTCTAACTGAGTCGGCAGTTTAAAATCTTTCCCTTTAACTTCCATCTCTCCTTTCACCTTTAAGGTTGCTTTTTGAGGTTGGTCGCCCAAAAGCTTAAACCTCAACTGCTTTAAATTTAGGCAAATGTTTAAAACATCTTCCAAAACTCCGGGAATGGTGGAAAATTCGTGAGGAACGCCAGCGATCTTTACTTGGGTAACGGCTGCTCCCTCCAAAGAAGAAAGCAAAACCCTTCGCAAGGCATTGCCTAAAGTTACCCCATAACCAGGATAAAGGGCTTCGACTTCAAAAAAACCTTTGTTTCCTTCTTTTTTTACTAATTTTGGTGGATGACAAAGAGGGATCATTTTATTTTGAATAAAATTCAAAGATGGCGGAAACTTCCACCGGTGGCATCACCTCTTCTCTTTTTGGCTCAGAAATCACCTTTCCTTCCATTTTTTCTGGGTCTAGAAAAAGCCAACTTTGAACTTTATGCTTTTTTAACGTTTCCTTCAAATTTTGGAAGGCAACCTTTTTTAATTTTTCTTTTTTAAGCGAGATAACATCTCCGACCTTTAATTGATAAGATGGAATGTTGACTGGTCGACCGTTGACCAAGAAATGACCGTGGGAAACCAACTGTCGGGCTTCTCTTCTTGATTTGGCAAAACCAAGACGATAAATGACGTTGTCTAACCTTTTCTCTAAATTTTGGACGAGCAAGAAACTGGCATCCTCTACCTTTCCTCTTTTGGCCAAAACTTTCTTAACATAATTTTTAAGTTGTCTTTCTTCTAAATTATACCAGTTCTTTAGCTTTTGTTTTTCCCTCAATTCCCGTCCGTATTCAGAAAGAGGGGTTGGCCTTCTCTTTCCTTTCTGGCCCGGCGGATATGGTCTTTTTACCATCGGACATTTAGGTGAAAGACATTTTTCTCCTTTCAAAAGAAGTTTCACTCCTAACCTTCGACAGATTTTACATTTTTTTGTTTTCATTTTTATACCCGTCTTACTTTTGGTGGTCGACAACCATCATGAGGGATGGGGGTAACGTCTTTTATCGAAACGATGTTGACGTTTCTGGCAACCAAAGTTCTCAAAGCCGATTCCCGGCCCGAGCCGACGTGTTTGACGAAAACAGAAATTTTCTTTATCCCTAACTTGTGAACGACTTCAGCCATCACCTCCGCTACCTTAGAAGCGGCAAAAGGAGTTCCTTTTTTTGTTCCGGAAAAACCGACTTTCCCGGCTGAGGTCCAAAAAATCACGTTTCCCTTGGCATCGGTTAAGGTCATGATCGTGTTGTTGTAAGTGGAAGAAATATAAATCCTACCTTCGTCTACTTTGCGTGAAGTTTTGGCCTTAATTTCTCTTTCTATTTTTGCCCCCAGTTTTTCCCCTTCTTTTATTATCTCTTGTTCGCTTTTTTGGATTATCCGTTTTTTCCCCATTTTATTTTAGGTTGGTTGTGGTGGTGGTTTTCTTCCGGAACCGACCGTTTTTCTGACGTTTCCTCTCACCGTTCGAGTATTCGTCCTCGTCCTCTGTCCCCTGACCGGCAACCCCCTGATGTGTCTTAAGCCTCGCCAACAGCCGATTTCCTTTAACCTCTTGATGTTCATCATTATTTCTCTTTTTAACTCGCCCTCGATTTTGCATTTCTTTTCAATTATTTCTTTCAACCGGTTAATTTCTTCCGGGGAAAGTTCTTTGGCTTTTAAATTCGGGTTAATTTTCGCCTCGTTCAAGATTTTCCAACTCAAAGAACGCCCTATTCCATAAATATAGGTCAGGGCAATCCATATTTTTTTGTTTTCTGGGATTTCAACCCCAGCGATCCTTGGCATGATTAACCTTGTCTTTGTTTGTGTTTTGGATTTTTACAAATGACATAAATTCGTCCCTTTCTTCGGACGATTTTACAATGTTTACAAATTTTTTTTACCGAAGCTCTAACTTTCATTGATAAAATTATCCGCGGAAAATAATCCTTCCCCGCTTTTGGTCGTAGGAACTTAATTCAACCGTGACCCGGTCACCCGGTAAAATTTTGATCTTGTATATCCTCAACTTGCCGGCCAAATGACACAAAATCTCTTTACCATCGTCTAATTTAACCTTGAAGTTTGCGCTTGGGAGGGTTTCGATGACCGTTCCTTTTTTTAACTGTTTTTTTTCTTTCACTATAATTTCTTTTTTAGCAGAAATTTAAGATCTAGTCAATAAGGGGATAAACGATTTCGATCCTTTTGGTATCGTTGGGAATCTTCTGGAACCAGGCGGGATAACTTTCGATTTTAATTTTCCTAAAATCAGCGTGATTTTGAAGAAAGGTTTTTGCCTCAGTCAACGATTTCCCGGCTAAACTATTTTTTAAAGAGGTCAAATCGATTTCTGAATAAATTTTTACTTTGGATTTCAAAAGGAGGGTTGCCTTCCCGGTTTTTAGATCTTGGTTTTCGAGAGAGAAATCGTTCTTTAGACTTTCAAAATAGGGCTTTTTTCCTTGAGGAATTTTTTGAGAAAGAATCTTTTTGGCAAAATCTGAGGTTTCTTTTTCTGGGAAAATGAAGGTTTGAAACTTTGCCCTTATTTGGAAAACAAATTTTTCTTTTTCTTCCCCCTCTTTGACTGATGAATTTTTTTCTAAAATTTGCCAATTGGAAATTTTGTCGGCAAAAGTGAAATCTTTTGGTACTTTATTTTTTAAAATTTCTTTTGCTTTTTCTTCCAGTTTTTGGGTCAAGGCTTTTTCTGCCCCCTCTAAATCTTCTTTTGTAACCTGTGGAGATTCTCCTCCACCTTTCATTGGTTGATAAGATTCGCCGTAGTATTTTGTAAACCGGGGTGTACCACGAAAAGCGAGGACAGAAAATTTTGTCGGCGGAAGGTTATAATCTGAGCCAGGTTCGGCTGCTTCCACTGGTACGTCGACAAAAGATGGTTTGATTTTTCCTTTTTCCATCTGGGCGCCGGGGACGATGATTTTATCTTTCGATTTAAAAATTTTTCCTTCTGAAGAAATAAACCTCGTCCCGGCCAGCCAAGTTTCTTCCTGAGTAGTGTAAGAGTTGAAAAGTCGAATCACCCCTTCAGCCTTTTTTCCGGTTCGTCCCGAGGCTGAGAATTCTTCAGAGAAAATTTCTTCATCCTCAAAAATTCTGCCTGGGATTATTTTATTTTCGAAATCTGGCTTTTCGGCCTTGGTATCGATGGTCAAAGAAGCTTCAGCTTGGATTTCCTCAAGGCTTGGCCAAATTTCGATTTTGGCGCTGGAAAATTTAAAAAGGGAAAAAACGAAAAAGGAAAAAAGCAAAACAAAAAGGAAAAAGAGTGGCCTTGCTTTTCGCAAAAAAGAAAACTTCGGTTTTATTTCTTTTTCTGGCAAAACTTTCTTTTCTCTCGGTTCTTCTCGGAATTCCTCTTTTTTTACAAAAATGTCAACAACCTTCCTCGGCATATTTTATTATACCAACTATTTTAAAATTCCCCTAATCCTCCTTATCCCCGCTCCGGCTGATTCCTCTTTGATAATTTTAAAACTTCCTAATTCTCCTGTCCTTTTTACATGAGGGCCGGCGCAAATTTCCTTCGAAAAATCAGAAATCGTGTAAACGGTCACTCTTTCTGGGTATTTTTCTTTAAAGAAAGCCAGGGCGCCTGATTCTAAAGCTTCTTTTAAACTCATTTCCTCTTTTCTCACCTCCAAATTTTCTTTTATCTTTTGGTTGACCAAATCCTCAACTTTTTGAATTTCTTCCTTTGTCAATTTCCTTTCGAAAGAAAAATCAAACCGCAACCTTTCCGGGTTGATATCAGAACCCATCTGCTTTACCTTTTCTCCCAAAATTTTTCTCAAGGCCGCGTGCAAGAGATGGGTGGCGGTGTGCAATTTTACCATGTTGTAATCAGTCACTTTTCCAAGCCCGCCAAATTTTTTCTCTGCTCCAACCCTTGAAACTTCTTGATGCTTTTTAAAAGCTTCTCTGAATTCTTCGACGTTCAAAAATCCGCCTCTTTCTTTGACCATTTCTTCTGTCAGTTCTAAGGGAAAGCCGTAACTTTGGTACAAATCAAAAGCGGCCAGTCCAGAGGGAGCCCTCGGTTCAAATTTGCCCTCTTTAAACATTTTTTCAAACTCTCTCAGGCCTTGGTGAAGCGTTTTTTCAAATTTCTCCCTTTCATTCTCGATCACCGTTAAAATCTCCGCTTGTTTTGATAAAATTTCGGGATAGGTTTCTTTGTAAATTTCGATTACTTTTTTCGCCGCTCTTGCTAAAGAATTTTCTGGTAAATTTAAAATTTTCGAATGCAAAACCGCCCTCCGCAAAATCCTTCTCAAAACGTATCCCCTTTCAACGTTCGAAGGTAAAATCCCTTCTGAGATCAAAAAAACCGAACCCTTTATGTGGTCTGCGATTATCCTTTCTGATTTAACATTTCGTAATTCGTAATTCGTATTTCGTAATTCATTAACGATCGGTTGAAAAAGGTCGGTCTCAAAAACTGAGCTTTTGTTTTGGACGATCATCGCCAATCTTTCCAACCCCATTCCGGTGTCGACCCCTTTTTGTTTCAATTGGGTTAGTTTTCCCTCTCTGTCTTTGTAGTATTCGTTAAAAACCAAATTCCAAACCTCGATGCCGTTAATATAAATTTCGGTCGTCGGACCGCAAGGCCCTTCAAGACCGGTCGGTCCCCAAAAATTGTCTTCTTTCCCCATACCGACTATTTTTTCTTTGGGAACGCCCAATTTTTGCCAAAGCTGAAACGATTCTTTATCTTCGGGAATTTCTTCGTCTCCTTTAAAAACAGTAAAAATCGTTTTTGAAAGGGGCAACCTCAATTCTTTAAAAAGAAATTCGAAGGCAAATTCGATCGTTTCTTTTTTAAAATATCCACCAAAAGAAAAATTTCCGAGCATTTCAAAAAACGTCAAATGTCGGGGGGTGTTCCCAACCTCTTCGATGTCTGAGGTTCTGAAACATTTCTGGCAAGAGGCAACGTTTTTTCCGTAAGGGCAGGGTTCTCCCAAATAATATGGCTTGAATTGTTGCATCCCGGCGGTGGTAAATAAAACACTGGGGTCGGTAGGCAAAAGAGAGCTCGACGGAACGATCGTATGGCCGTGTTCTCTGAAAAAATCTAGGAATTTTTTTCTTAATGTAGATGAATTCATAGCCCAATTTTACTTCACGAAAAAGATTGAATATTACCGATAATGGTCGTTCACATCGATAATTTCGATAGCATCTTTTTCTCTAAAAATAAAAAGGGCTCGGTATTTCCGATCCACTCTAAAACTCCAAATTCTCATTTTTCTAGGTTCCAAAAGTTCTGTTCTCAAACCGGGATGGAAAGGATTTTTTTCAAAAAGTTTTTTCTGTTTTTCAAATTTTCTTTCTAACCGCCTTTTCTTCAAATATTCTTTAATTTCTGGATGTAGAGGAAGAATTTTCATTTTCTAAAATAAGAAGAACGCTTCAAGCCTCGTTCTAAACTTTTAAGAAATTTTGGACTATAAATTTTTGTTTTTTCGAAAGCCCTTAAGACTTCTCGAATACTCTTTGTCGGGGGGGGAGCAAAAATGTCTTCCTCCATCAATCTTCGAAAATAATCATAGCGAAGGGCCTTTTCTAACAGTTCTTGATATTCTTTTTTTGAAATAGTAATTTCTTTCATAATTTTATTGTATTCTTTTTTAGAAAAAAGGTCAAATCGAAATAAGATACCAAACCTCTATCAATCGTTTTTATTTTACCGAAAGCAGAAAATAAAAAAAGGGGTCGCGAGACCCTATTTAAAGATTTTGAAGCGCCTTCTCCCAAAAAGTGAAAAAGAAAGATTTCTTCAGTTGAAGCCCTTCCTTTTTTACCACCTGTTGAAGTTTCTCTTCGCTCGAATCGATGAAATCTAAAAGTTCTCCGGCGAGCTCTCCTAAAATTTCTTTAGCCTCGGTGACAATCTTTCTTTGCATTTTTATTCCACCTAACATCACTCCAATCAAATCCTCCCTCGACAAGCGACTTTCGGTTTTTTTCAGCTATTCCGGCGGCTATTCCGAGCAATACTATTTGCTCTCCTATCAAGAGCACAGTTTCCACTAAATAAACCTTTTTTTCCTTTATCTCCTCTTCGATCAATTTTTTAGCGAAAAAATACAGAGTAATCGAATAAACTATCGACTTGAAAAGCACAGAGTCAAAGATCGCCTTTTCTTCTTCTCCGAGCCGGTTGAAAACCGCTTCCGTCGCTTCTTCAAGAACCGCCCGAGGGAAGAACAGGAGAAAGATAGACGGGAGAGGGAGAGATAAATCCTCTCTTCTCTTTTCAAATTCTTCTTCCGTCAACCTCTTTATCCTCCCCAGAAATTCTTCTTCTAAAGAGCGCAAATTTTTTCACCTCCTTTCTTTTGAATTTTGATAAATCAATTATTCAGAATAAAAAATATTTGTCAAAATTTTTAAGTTGCCCTGGATTTAAGAGTATCGGTCGGCAACGATCGAAGCGGCAAACGATTCTGGTTTTATTTTTGGTTCAAAACCGTTTCCTTTGATCAACCCGATGACCTCTTTGATCATATCTTTTGTCGCCCCGTTTTCGCCGATGTCAGCGTGGATATAGCGGAATTGATAATCGAATTTTTTTTCTTTTGTCTTTTCTTTTAAAATTTCTCGCAAGTGTAAAGCCAACTGGCAAGACAAAAAAACTTCTTCCAATACTCTTTGCTTTAAGTTATAAAATTTTCTGTTTTGGTAGCGAATTTTTTTTAAAAAAAACCTTCCTCCTTCCCCAACTCTCAAAACAACAACCACAACCGGAAAATTCGGCTCTTCTCCAGAAGAGGAATCGCAACCGACGATAATATCATAAAATCTCTCTGGCTTTTCAGAGAGATAATCGATTATCTCCTCGACCACCTCTTTTATCTTCAAATTTCCTTTTGTCGGGTTGTAGAAATATCCCTCAAAAATATTCATTTTTTAAATTTAGCAAAATTAAAAATAAAAGTCAATTATTAAAAAACCTCTACTTTAGAAAAGTCGTTTTTTAGTAGAGGTTAAACATTTTCAAGGCTTTGATGAGGTAGGTTTTTGCTCTTTCTAAATCTAGATCGTTTTCAGAATCGCGGAGTTGACTTTGGGCATCGATGTTCAATTCTGGAAAATCGGCAACGAGGGGCTCGACGAGGTAAAGGGAATCAGGACCAAGACCACCGGCCACGCCGAGACCAAGATCCCATCCTTTCTCTTTGATGGCTAAAAGAAACCTCCGGGCTTCTTCTGTCGCTAAGGGTTGACCACGACCTCGGCTTTGGTCAAGCAAAACGTCGTCGATCAGTTCTCGGGAAAGAGAAAGTTTTTCCACCACATTTTCTGTTTTCTCTCCGGCTTGTTCGATGGCTTTCTTGCTTATTTGAAGGACAATTCGCGGACCCTCTCCGACAACTTTTCGGTATTCTTCCAACAACCAAATTTCCGGCCAAACGAGATTAAGTTGAAACCCGTGGAAGTTTGGACCGGCGAGATCGTGAATTTTTAGCATATCACCAAGCATGGAACTCTCTTGCCCTTCCTCTGCGCAATAGTGAACGAGATTGACCACTCTTTCATCCTCAATAAAGAGATCTTTGATCATCTCTGGACTTGGCATTTGCCTTGCCCACCTCGGGTTTGTGGGTAGACGACGGAGCGATTTGTAAGATACGAGCACCCCAACCATTAACCGCCGATCGACCTTTGGAAAAACCTCAAGCACCCTCAATACCTCTTCTGGCCTGGTAAATCCAGTGATCCCGATGTACGGCCTTCTCATTTTTTCACCTCCTTTTAAAGAACTGTCTAAATTATAAAATATTTTGAGATTTTTACAAGCTCAAGAAAATTTTTTAAACACCCGGAGAAAGTAATCCCGATCAAAAAAACCGCTAAAAAAGCGGTATGGTTTTTGATTTAAATTTCTGAAAGAACTTCAGATCAAGCGCGTCCCGTGCGGCACCAAGCGAAGCATCTTTTCCTGATATTCTTTCAGACAGGCAAAATCTGCATGGCAGAAATATCTTACCCAATCTTTTTGGAGTTCTTCGAGGTCAAAAAGATCTCTTCCTAAATATTTTTCAGCCAACTTTGGCATCCTAAGCATAAAAGCAAAAGCCTTCGAACCTGGGAAGGGGATCAAAACAGAAACGGTTAGGGCTTCGGCATTCTTTAGCGAAGAGAGGAATTTGGCAAGGCTGTAGGTGTTCTTCAAACTTTTTTCCGACTCTCCAGGAAGTCCTAAAACAAAACTCGGCCAGGTATTTATTCTGAACTCCTCCAAGAGCTTCGCGCTACTGAGAATTTGTTGAAGAGTGGTTCCTTTTTGGGACCTTTTCAAAACATTTTCGTCGCCAGATTCAACCCCTAAAATCACCCGATAGCAGTTAATTTCTTTCAAGATTTTGACCCTTTCTTCATCAAGCTCGTCGGCTCTGGCAAAAACCATAAACAAGGGGTTGAGGTGTTTGGGTTTGGAAGCCAAGAAAGCGGAGAGCCAGTCTTTGGAAGTGGTAAAACAATCTGCCACATCCCAAACCAAATCCACCTCGTAAGACTTCACCAAATACTCGATTTCTTCCCACACTTGCTTGGGACTTCTCATCCTAAACCCTTTGTCCATCCTTCCGCAAAAAACACAACCACCGGTCTTGTCGCGCCAGGGGCATCCCTTTTGAGAATAGATGGCGATGGGCTTTTTGTAAGGGAGGTTCGGGTAGTCTTTTTGGAAGGCCTCAAAGTAGAGAGATTGGTCGAGGAATTTCCTCTCGATGACAGGAAGTTTTGAAAGGTCGACGTTGGCAACCTCGTTCATTCTGATTTTTTTCTCCTCGTCGCGGTAAACGAGATTTTTGATTTCGGAGAAGGGCTTCCCCTGAACGTAGTCAACCATGCTCTCTTCCCCATCACCGACGACGATCGCATCGAGATACTCTCGGTTTCTGAGGATGTTTACAGGAAGAAAAGAAGCATGAACCCCTCCCAAAACCACTTTCGCCCCTTTCTTTTTGGCAGTTTGAGCTATCTTTAAGGCAGAAGGATAGTTGAAAGAGTTCGTGCTGATTCCCACTATTTCCGCCTCAAGACGTCTTTTGATTTCTCCGAGGGTCAAGATCGAGCCATCCAAAATTTCGACCTCGACCGAGGGCATTTTTGAGGAAAGGCAGGTAGCGATGGAAAGAAGTCCCAAGGGTGCGAAATAGTTTTTTACCAACTCCAGCGAGCTAAAACCAGGAATCGGCGGGTTTACCAACTGGATTTTTTTTGTCAAAGGTCTCACCTCCTTTTTTTGTTATATCGTTTCAAAAGAATTTGTCAAGTTTTGAAAAACGTTTTTCTTGCTAAATTTAAAAACCCGCTAATTTCTAGCGGGCTGTGTTTTTGCCAATTTTGGCTGAAAGGTTTGAAAGACATTCAAACCTGGATAATGGATAATTTAGCTGATTTTTATGTTCCTTCTTTCAAGAAGAAGCTGCCTAAATCAGCATAGAGGATGTGAAAAAAATTTCCCAGATTTTTGTAAAAAAGTGTTAATGAGTGGCTGATATTTCCAAAATTAAAACATAACCAAACAAACTTGACAGAGATACATCCGAGATTAGAATTCTTATTAGAAAGGTCGAAATTAAAAAATAAAATTAAATGAATTGTATGACTAAAGTTAAAACACTGAGCGTTTTGATAGTGGGTTTAGTACTTGCTGCTTCTGTGAGTTTGGCCCAAACGGCATCTCCGAGTACTACAAGTTCTGCATCAGTGACTAAGTCTCATCATGTGCCTATGGTAGTGCAAATTGGTCCAGCAGGAAATGCTTTAATAAGAGGAACAGTAACGAATGTTGGTGCTGATTCTTTAACGGTTAAAAGTTGGGGGGGAGAGTGGACGGTAAAGATAGAGACGAATACTAAGTTTCTTCCTAAGGGATTAACTCTTGAACAAATTAAAACTGGTGAACTCGTTGGTTTGAATGGCAAAGTAAATAGTGAAGAAACCTTAACCGTTCACGCGACTTTAATTCGTGATTGGACAGAAAAGAAAATAATTAGAGAAGAAATAAAAGAAAACAAAAAAGAGGTTAAACAGGCTCTGAAAGAAACGAAACCAGGGGTACATGTTTTAACTGTAGAAACGATTGATAAAACTAATAATACTTTAACTGCTAACTTGAATGATCGAACTATTACTGTCAAATTAGCTAACGGTGCCAAATTGATTGATCGCAATTGGAAAACTATTACTTTTGATAAAATAGAATCTAATGACACGATTAGAGTTTACGGAGTTTTATCTGGTGACACGGTAGAAGCTTCTGTGATTAGAGATATTTCCATTCCCAGATAAAGATTGTTGTCTCCCACTAAAACCGCCTCCTTTCAGGAGGCGGTTTTTAATATCTTCACAGAAAGAATATATTTTTCTCTCGTTCAAAGCTGAAAGGTTTGAAAGATATCCGAAATTGAATAATGGATAATTTAGCTGATTTTTATGTTCCCTCTTTCAAGAGAAAGCTGCCTAAATCCGCATAGAGAATGTGAAAAAATTTCCCAATCCTTTTTACCCCCGAAATGATAAACGGCGGAATTTCCTTCCATTCCCAATTGGGGACGCCTGGGCCACCTCCTTTACAATCGTCGTTATTCTGGCATTTACTTTTCGGACATTCTTCATTCAAGGGAATGGTTGAAGTAGTAGTCGTGCACTGTTGATCTTCTGTGCATATGTTGTACAAGCATTCTTTTCGACACTCTTTATCTTCACTACACTCACTAATTGGACATGATTGATTTATGGGGAATTGTGCGGTCTTCTGTTTGCAGTCCATTCCTTCACATTTTTTCCATGTACAAGTTTTTCTACAGTCGTCATTAGAGAAACATTTACTAATTGGACATGGTTGATTTATGGGGAATTGTGCGATCTTCTGTTTGCAGTATATGTCTTCACATTGGTACCATGTGCAAGTTTGTGTACAATCTTTTACCCCAATCGTGATCGATTTAGAATTAACACAATCATCGCCACCGCAAGGGTTATGACAAGTAAGGGTATAAGTGGTATCTTGGGATAAAGGTCCAACTATTCTTTTTCCAGAAATTGGTACTTGACCTATATCATTCCATTCGCAATATTGAGCATCATAAGCGTTCCAAGTTATCGTTGTAGTTGATATATAACGACAAATTGGAGAAATAGCACTTAGCGTAATGTAAGGATAGTGGCAGAGGTCTAATCCAATACTTTCGACTGTCTCGCATACTTCAGGGCCTGCCTCACGCGGAAGTCCGGGCAAAGTAACATTATCACATTTTACTTCTGCATAGGGTGGGTGGGCGGAGGCTTGGGTGGTATAGCTCCCAGAAGGAGATACAAAAGAATAATATAAATAATTTAATTTACAATAATCAGCATCAGATGACCAAGTGAAAGTTACCTCTTTTCCCAAACAAACCGGATTAGGAGAGACATTTAAAGAAACATTAGGATAAGGTCTTACAAAAATCTTGATTGGCGGACATTCAACTGAAAAATTTTTGTAACTACAGGTAAGAGTATATACAGTGTATTCAGAAGGGAGAAGAGAGAATGTCCCCTTAAGGACTGTTTTCCCATAATATTGGTAGTACGGCTTGTATACCTTTATCTGTGTCTCCCCATAAAAAGGACCAAGAGGGTCTAAATTACACGTTACATCAGAGGGATCAACAAACTTGTCTACCTCCCAGGGAATGTATATCACAAAATAGACATTTACTATGTTCTCTGGATGGTAATACCCTCCCTGATATTTACAGGCAGCACAAGTTTGATAGTGGTAATAGTAACAAGTTTGTTCGTAGTTATCGAAAACATTAGGATTACCGAAAGGACTACAGCAAAGAATATCACAATATTCCGTTGATGTTGATGGTGGCGTCGATGTTGGCTCTTCTACTCCTACAGTCGCTTGGTCAGAATTTTGGTCCCAACTATTATAGCAAGTTATTTCGTAAGTGGTGGTTGCTCTGGGACTGACTACTTTAGAGCCGGAGGTGGCGGCGTCTCCTGACAAACCCATTGTCCATTTGCAATAGTCAGCATTTTCTGAAGTCCACCTTAAAGTTGAGGTGGCGCCTTTTTTGATTTGCGTGGGATCGGCGGTTAAATCAACTATGACAGGGCGGCCACAGTCTAATTTAAAATCAACTCTTGAAGTACCATTATTTGTAATCCAAACGGTTTGGGACTTTGATCCACATCCGTCTTTTTTAACTTCAACTATCCAAGGCTTGTGTTGACCGGCCTGAGCACACCAACCACAATTAGCAAAACAATCAAGACCGTCGTATTTTTCAAATTCATAGTAGCCACTACTATCGGTATAGGTTGTTTTACTCGGCGGACCGCACCAACCGGGTTTAGGATCGGTAAGACTTTCACACCGATGTCCTTCACATTGAGCATGAGCGGTTACTTCTGCACCTTCAATTGGTGTGTCTCGTCTCGCATCCTTCACCGTTCCCCAAATTTTTGCTCCTTTACAACCTGCACAGACATTGCATCCTGCCTCTACTTCTTCAACTTTAAACATTGAGAAAATTTTCTTGAGAAAAGGGAAATTAAAGACATTTTTGAAAACCTTTACTTCTCTTTTTCTAAAGTCATTAAAGAAATCTTCCCAGTTCTTGTAAGGACCTTTACCTATTCGGTCGACGATAAAAATGGCAAAATAACCACTAGGTGTTTTGACCGGTTTACTTACTTCCCTTTCTTTTAAAGAAAAAACAACATCGGCCGCTGTTTTATCAAAATCAGCTGCGAATTTTTCGTAATCATATTGTTTAAATTCACTGCGGTCGATGTAAAGTTCATTTTTTTTCATTCTTTCTTGAATTATCCTTCTGTCGATTTCATCAAACGAAGTTCCTTGAGAAATTTCTTTTGCCAATTCCTCAATTTTTTCTTCTGCTCTTTTTTCAATTTCTTTTGGGTCGACTGGTTCCTTCCACATTTCCGTTGTCAGGGTATCATACCTGACATAGATAAACCTTCCGTCTCTAAAGTTTAATAAAAAGGGAGCGAGTTTTTCTTTTAAGAGGTCGGTTTTGACCTTTTCTTTGAGGTCATCTATTGTGAAACCAGAGGTTTTAATTCTCTTTTCAAACTCTTCTTGACTGCCATAACCTTTGATTAACTTTTGGAGTTCCTTTTCGATTTCATCTTGACTGACAGTAATATTTCTCCTTTTTGCTTCTATCTCAACGATCTTTTTGTTTATCAAATAATCGAGGACGTATTTTTCTGGGTTTAATTTGCTATTGAGGGAGGTGATTAAGTCTTTTGATTTGGCAAGTTCTGCTTGATATTCTTTGTTTGAAATTTTTTCACCAGCAACGATGGCTACTGGTTTTTCCTCAGTTAGTTTTTTAGAAGATTTTGGATAAAGGAAATAAACCAAAAGGGAAAGGGAAATTAAAACTAAAAGGAGGATAAATATTTTTAAAATTAACCCTTTTTTAGCCATAGCCCCTGATTATTTTATTTTCGCATTCTCAAGAATGTTTGTCAATGTGGAAAATTCAAAAAAGAGGGTAAGGTTTTCACCTTGCCCTCTTTACTTTTGGGAATGGGTCTTGGGAAGGGAGTTTTTCAGGGAATCTGGGAAAAAGCCAAAACTTGGGTCGCCAAGGATACATAGTTTAACCAAAAGGTCTCCTGGCCGGGAGATTAATTCTCCCTTCTCGTTGCAAACAAAATCATCTCGTTTTGTGTTGTGAGGAATATTTATAATCTCCCCTATTACCTTTTTTTCAACGAAAACGGTTTTAAGAAAATCCAAACAATTATCCGTATAGATTCCAGTCCAACCGATGGCATTAAGTACTATCCTCAGCCTCAGCGCCATATCGATGTCAATCGCACCAGTATCATTTAATTCAATCTCATTTTCTAAATGATTAGGAGAATTAAGGTACCAACCAGCCTCAGCTTGAGCTACAGTATAACATCCCTCATCGATCCAAAATTTAACCGGTTTTTCTTGAAGTGCGGGTAAATTTCCTCTTAAAAACTTTATATCGAAATAACGAACAGCCTTAACTTCTCCAAAATCGATCTCTCCGTTTCCGTTGGTATCCGACCATACGTCCATATGTACTCCTCCGTGTCCTCCGGTTATCAGGACGTCGGTGAGTGGTAAAAACTTAACCACGTTTTCACCGGTGAGAGGGGCGGTACAAGAATATGAGGAGAAAATTTTCCCTTCCTTTTGGTACAGAGTATAGATTGCCGAGTATGCTTCAGATTTTTTAATCAGTGGGATATAATACTTTTCTGTTCCTACGGCATCATCTCCGAGCGGCCCTCCTTTATAAGGTAAGCGAGAGATCGGAGCGCAAAAAGTGAAAGCGTACCTTGGCGTTTCTTTGGCTTGAGCAATTTCCCTTTCTGCTTTAAGGAGCATCTGGATGTATTTTTCCAGAACTTCTTTTAGGCTAAAGGGAATCCTTCCGACCAGGTTGCAAACTTCGTTGTTGAAATCAGCGACTTTCTTTGGCTGTTTATTCAAATCGAGGTCGGCGTAATAATAATCGGTGACGAAGGATTCAGACCCTCCAAACACGCTTGGCCCTTCCACCCTTATCATCGGGATTTCTCCGCCAGTCCATACTTCGCCTTTTCTTTCCCAGGCCATTTCCTCATCTTCCCTGATCGTTCCGACTAAAAGGGTGAAGGTTTTGGTGTATCCTCCTTTTGTCTTTTCTTTTTTCAGCCAGTTTCTGATTTTTTCTCCTCTTGAGTCTCCTTCGACCGTTTTTTCAATGGTTGAGACATCTTCTATCACGACATCAAAACCTTGCTCTTGCTTGAACTTGATGAATTCTTCAAAAACAGGTTTGAGTGAGGGGTTGGCGACGACGATAAAATAGCCCATTCCCAATTTTTCCGCTCCCATTCCCAATACTGGTAAAAGAACCAAAAGCAACACTATTAGCACCTTTTTCATTGAAATCACCTCCTTTTTTAGTTTTTAAGGTGCCAAATGTGCTAAGAAAATAAAAAAAGCCACCTTACACTTTAAAGTGGCTTTGAAAAATTTAAAATTTTCGAGGTCTTCATCATAGGACCGACCTCCATTTCCATTTTAAAACGCCAACCCCCTCTGTCAAGCAATATGGATAAACGCAACAGCAAAAAGCCGAATTCCTAGTCAGTTTGCAAGCTGAAAGGTTTGAAAGACATTCAAACCTGGATAATGGATAATTTAGCTGATTTTTATGTTCCCTCTTTCAAGAGAAAGCTGCCTAAATCCGCATAGAGAATGTGAAAAAATTTCCCAATCCTTTTTACCAAACATAGAAGTTTAAGGTTATCCTCATGATTAAAAATTTAGCGAAGATCAACTAAAATAGCTTAATATTTGGTGCTGTCGTTTAGGTGAATCTTTAACAACAAGCAACCCTCTTCATGCGTTTGTTTTTTTACTTCAGTACCAGCTATTGAGTTCATTACTTTGATGATGGATATCTTCTGCTAGGTTAAATCTATCAAGGATTTGAAAGAAGTCTGTCTACTTTTCTGAAAAGATCTTTATAACTCAAATTTCTAAAATATTCCCACTCGACTGGTTCTACAATCTCTTTATCGCAACTATTAGAAAGATACACACCCTCCTTGGCAATGATTTCTCCGATAGGATACAACTTTAGATTCTCTTCCCTCAATTTATCGGAAATTACTTTCCACTTTTTTGGATTTATAGTTAACACTATTTGAAGATCTCCCCCCACGCAGAGAGGGAAATAATACGGATGCTTTCCTAACATATTAGATAGTTCGCGTAGTTCATCCGGGACGAATATTTGATCTACATATAGTCTTACTCCGACATTACTATACTTTGCTATTCTATGAACTTCTCCCAATAATCCATCAGAAATGTCTGCGCTAGCATTACAAGAATCAAGATCTCTAATTCTTTCCATAACAGCATAAGGGATGTCAATGTGAGAAACATATTTTATTCTAATGGTTTCGCGTATTTTTTCAGATATCTTAGCACCTTCTTCAGTTGTGGCCAAGTACATATACGCTGAAAACAAGCCGAGTGGACCGGTAACAGCAACAACATCTCCCACCTTTGCTGCATCCCGGGGAAAATATTTTTTCCTCATTGTCCATCCTATGCAAACTCCTACAAGATCTGCGTCGTCTTTTTCTTTTGTATCGCCTCCTATAATGTCGATACCGTATTTATTAGCAATTTGGTTAACGCCATCAACAAGTTGTTCTAAATCTTCTATATACATGGTGGAAGGAAGCCCCAATGCTTGTAAAAAAGCAAAAGGCTTTGCTCCTTTAGCGATTACGTCAATAATTACAGTACAAGCAAAATACTTGCCTAAATCTTTATAGCCCCCGATACCACATTTTAATCCGTAGGGAAATGGAATACGATCTATAGTAACCACCAAATATTCGTTACTACCAACATCAAGTATTGCCGCATCATCAATTAAACCTACGAGATTTTTAGTACTACCCTTTATTTTTTGGCGTAGAGATTCTATTATTTGCCTTTCCCCTATTTCAGAGAGAATCATTATAATCACCTCCAGTTTTTTTCCAGGCCTCTAATTTCTCTATGCTACCCCGATCTTTTACAAATCGCTCTAATTTCTCTGCCGCCTTTCCGCTTTCTAGTAAAGATTTCGCTAAATCGATCCCTTCTCTGATAGTTGATACTTTATCTAAAACATAAAACGCAGCTCCCGCATTAAGATATACTAAATCGGCTTTCGCTCCTCTGTCTTTATCATAGATTACTCTCAAGAAATCGGCGATATTTCCCTCACGACTCTTAGCCCTGATATCCTCAATTTTAGCTCTTTTTATACCAAGTTCTTCTGGAGTTATAGAATATTCTTTAATTAAACCATCCGAAAGTTCGCAAATACTTGTTTTACCTATATTTGAAATCTCATCGAGACCATCATCGCCATGAAAAACCAATACTTTCTTGTAGCCCATTTTTTGGAATAACTCCGCGACTACTCGAAGATATTTTTTATCAAACATACCGTAGATTCTTCTTTCCATCGGTATCGGAGTATAGGCATTTGCCGCCAGGTGGAAGGCGGTGATGAAGTTAAGCCCGATTTCCTTTCTTTTTTCTACCCAATGAAAAATACCTTTAGATTTGTTCGGATCTCCTAAAAACTGAGCTACATAAGGAACTATCCCATCCTTTTCAAGAATTTTTACTACATTTTCAACTCCACCTCTTGAAATACTCATAACATCCACCCCAAAAGCACCCAAAAGATCGGCACTGCCGGTAAATCCTGTTACCGCATAGAAAGCTTGTTTTGCTACATAAACGTTTGCACTCGCCAAGATAAAGGCGACGGCAGTGCTCACATTGAATGTTTTAATTAAATCTCCTCCTGTTCCCGAAGTATCGATTATGTTTCTGGGATCGATGCCTATTTTTACCTTTGGAAGAATTCGCTCATTAGCTCGACAAAATCCGAGTAATTCGTCACTCGTTTCTCCCTTTGTATGAAGAGCCGCCGTAAAAACAAAGAAAAAATAGCTTTCTAAATCTTTTTCAAACAATGTCGCGAAAGCCTCTTCTGCTTCATCTGCAGTTAAATTCTGACCCTCAGTTATTTTCCCTATCGCTTTTCCAACGATATCTACAAGTATTTTTCTTTCTTCAAAAGATTTCATGGGTTTTTCCTCCTTTGATATGATTCTTAAGTTTTTCTATTTTTGTGTTATTCGATAACTTTCTTTCGGCAATTTCTTTTTCTATTTTCGCTCTAAGATTCACAATTTCGTCTAAATATTTGATATAAAATGGGTGAAAGAATTGTGGCATACCTTTTATTTGTTCAGGCGAAAAGAATTTTATATCATCAACTTCATTATTTAGGATTTTTCTGATAACATCCTGTGTATCCTCATCCTCTGGTATCTCGCCACAATATATTACGATCTCACCGGGTGGATAACCCATCAAAATGCCCCCCTCATATGGAGCGCTAAAAGGATATTTAGCATATTTATCTGGACAGTTTACTTTTATTCCAAGCTGGGTCTCTGCGTAAGCTACCGCATACATGTATGGGGGTATTTCCGTACTATTATTTTGTATAGCTTTCAGGATGCTTCTGTCAAGGTCTACCTCGCCTCCCGGCAGGACCCATGTGCCTTTATATTCCTCTCTGTTAGGGTATCTACCTTTTTTCTTTCGGAAGAGTATTTTACCACCTTGCTCAATAAGTAAAAGCGCTATGGTCTTGCGTTTTTTCATCCTCTTCTTAACAAAATCATATCCCGAATACCGATAGGCAAATCTATAAATAAGATATGTAAAAAGAGGGGACAAAAAAACAGCCACTAATAAAATAAGAAATGTTGAATTGAGATGATTAATATCTATGTTTCGGATACTCATTATCCTATGCCCTCCGAGGTTCTTCACCTGATAGTCTTTCATGTAACCTTATTAAGTAGAAGTCATCTTTAAGTGACACTACAATGGGCGTTAAAAAAGAATACAAACCAGTACAAAAGAAAAATAGCGATATCAAAAATATAGTGAAAGGGTGAAGAAGCTGACCTCCTAAAGCTACTATTCCCATGATAGAGTTGATTGAAAGTAGGAAAATGGCGATAATATGAGGGATTATAACAAAACGACTTACATGTACTTCTCTCAGTGCTATCTCAACATCTAAAGGATAAGGTGATTCTAACTTGGCCATTGTTGATTTAAGTCTATCCCAATATGAAATTGTAAATACTGAAGCAATTCCGGCAACTGCACCGCTTATAGAAATTATTGCAAGTATCACTTCTTTGAGACAGACTTCATTCAAATATTTTATCACCTCCTATCATTAATGTGTCACTAACTCTAATGTGTCACTAACTCCAAACCGTTTCTTTCTTGTGAATAGACTTTTAAAAATTTTATAGATACTATCATAAAAAATCAACTCTATTTTTAAAAATTCACCAATTAAAAGTAAGTAGTCAAGTCTATATTTTTATCGTTAAAAATCGATTCTATTATATACATAGCGACTTTCCTGTCAATACTTTTTAAACGCTATCGATTTTATTATAAATTCTATCAATTGGCAAGCTGAACTTTTAACATACAGGGGGTTAAAAAAACCCGCTACTTTGAGCGGGTTAATGGTTTTTGCTGATTTTCAAGTTTTTACTGATGGTCAAAAACAATCTTGGTTCTGGCTTACCATCTTTGAAGGCAACGATGGCAAAGAAACCGCATAGCTCATAATATCTGAGGAACATCTCCACCCCTTCCCTTTTTAAAGAACCCGAAGCTAAAAAATAGGGGTAGGTTGAGACCTTGCCATCGGAAAACAAAATAAGGCTGCCAAATTCTATCCTTAACTCGTATCCCTCGCCTGAATCCAAAAGCTCCACTTTCATTTGATCTGGCTGCGGGGCCTGGACTCGAACCAGGATTAGATGCTCCAGAGGCATCTGTCCTACCATTAGACGACCCCGCATTAGATCATCAAATATCTTCTAACAGCTAAAAGGGTTGAAATCAAGCCTAAAACCAATCCAATTAAAATTTGAGCAAGAAAAAGAAGGGGGAAATTTTTCAAAAGGATGGAAAAAAGGTTCAGGCCCAAAATTAAGCCTTCCACTTTCGGAGACAAAAACCAAACCGTCAAAAACAAAAGAAAACAAGAGATTAAGGTTGAAAAAATAACCAAAATTATACTTTGAACGATAAAAGGTCCTCTGATAAACCAGTTTGAAGCTCCAACCAATCTTTGGATGGTAATTTCTTCTTTAAAGTCAGAGATGGAAAGTCGAATGGTGTTGAAACTGATCAGAAAGAAAGTAAAAATTAAAATCAGAGAAAGGGCTATCCCCCATTTTTCCAAAGTTCGGGAAATAAAAAAGATTTTGTCGATGATCGATTTCCTTTGATAATAGTCGATCTTTTCGACCTTTTCTTTTTGGGGAGAAATTTTAAAAAAATTCAAAATCTCATCGTAACGACTGATGTCTTTCACCTTGATATCCAAAGAAGGTAAAAACGGGTTACCAACCTCTTTCAGAGCAGCCATCAAAGTAGGGTTTTCTTGGTGGCGGGCGGTAAACTTTTGAAGGGCTTCTTCTTTTGAGACATAGTCCACTTTGTCAACCAAAGAATTTTTAGAAACCTCGTCTTTGATTTTTAAAATTTCATCCTCTGAAGTAGTGTCTTTAAAGTAAACCGAGACGTCAGCCTTCTCTTTTAAACTAGAGATGATAAACTTTCCGATTTCTTGGCAAATAAAAAGGGAGGAAAAAAGAAAAAGGGTCAAAACCAAAACAAAAACGTTGGCCAGGGCGGCTTCTTTGTCTTTCAAAAAAATCTTCCAACCAGATTTTATAATTCTTTTTAAAAACAAAGTCATTTTATAAAATAAATCGACCTCTTATTTCGTCACGGATGATTTGACCTTCTTCTAAGGTGATCACTCTTTTTTTCAATCTGTTAACGATGTTTTTATCGTGGGTGGCTAAAATTAAGGTCGTGCCCATTTCGTGGATTTTTAACAAAAGTTTGATCACTTCTAAAGTATTGTAGGGGTCTAAATTTCCGGTTGGTTCGTCAGCCAAAATTACTTTTGGCCGATGGATGAGGGCACGAGCGATCGATAATTTTTGTCTTTCGCCAGCCGAAAGTTCAGAAGGAAGGTGGTTGATTTTTTCAGAAAGGTTGACAATTTCTAAAACGTTCAAAATGCTATTTTCTATTTCTTCGTCAGGAAAACCGGCCGCTTCCATCACATAGCTTAAATTTTCATACACCGTTTTTGAAAAAATTAGTTTGTAATCTTGAAAAACGGCACCGATTTTTCTTCTCAAACTTGGTAGTTCACTAGGTTTTAGTTTGTTAACCTCTTGGCCGTTAAAAAAAATTTTTCCTTCGGTCGGTTTTTCTTCTGCCAAAATCAATTTCAAAATGGTTGTCTTTCCAGCTCCTGACCGACCGACCAGACAAACAAATTCCTTTTCTTTTATTTCAAAAGAAACGTCTTTTAGGGCAACGATTTCTTTTCCGCTTTTTGTTTGGAAAATTTTTTTTACTTTCTCAAATTTTATCATTATAAATTTTTTATTTCTGCCTCGATAAACTTATCTAGGTTTCCGTCTAAAACCTCTTCCACCTCGGTCGTTTCAACCCCCGTTCTCAAATCTTTAACTAAACGGTAGGGATGAAGGACATAAGACCTGATTTGGTTCCCAAATTCGATGGCCACTTTTTTTCCTTTTATTTCTTTGATTTCTTTTTCTTTTTCTTTTTCAAGATGCTGATAAATTTTTGAGAGCAAAATTTCCATCGCCTTCTCTCGGTTTTGAGCCAGGGAACGTTGAGTTTGACAGCTAACAGAAATTTTTGTCGGCAAATGGGTAATCCTGACCGCCGTCATTCTTTTGTTAACATACTGGCCACCTGGTCCCGAGGCTTTGAAAAATTCGATTTTTAAGTCGTTTGGTTTGATCTGGATTTCATCGACCGGAATCTTTGGCAAAACTTCAACCAAAGCAAAAGAAGTGTGTCTCAAACCCTTGGTCGAAAAAGGTGAAATCCTGACCAAACGATGAACTCCGCTTTCTTTTTTTAAAAAACCGAAAGCGTAGGGTCCCTTGATTTCTAAAATTGCTGATTTTACTCCAATCCTTCCTTCCGGTCCGGGAAAACCGTAGTCGATGTCTAAAATTTCGAAGGCAAATCCCTTTCTTTGACAATATCTTTGATACATTCTCAAAAGCATCGCCGTCCAATCCTCCGCTTCTTCTCCCCCCGCCCCGCTCTGGAGATAAACTATCGCCTCTCTTGAATCGTATTTCCCAGAAAGAAAGGTTTCCAGTTCTTTTTTCTCAATCTCTTTTTCTGTTTTTCCCAGGTCCTCTTCTTTTTCTATTTTTTCTCTCAGCCTTTCAATCTCTTCTATTTCTTTTCTCAAGAGATTAAACTTTTGGGAAATTTCGATCGCCTTCTCTCTTTCTTGCCAAAATTCCGGCCTTTCCATTTCTTTTTCGATTTTTTTCAATTCCTCCCTCTTTTTGGCTATTTCAAAGATGGTCCTCGATTTTGAGGAGTCTTTTTTTCAATTCTCCGATTTTTTCGTTTTTGTTTTCCATCCTTTAAATTTACCAAATAAAAAAGAGCCTTTCAAGTAAGAGGTTTCGTTTTTAATTTGAGCCGGAGATCGGATTCGAACCGATGACCTCTCCCTTACGAGGGGATTGCTCTACCGCTGAGCTACTCCGGCGTCGCTCGCCTCCCCAGCGAGTTTCTCGCTGGGGAAGCTCGCCCTAGGGGTAAGGGTGTTTTAGCGAGTGAGGGGAATCGAACCCCCATCTCAACCTTGGGAAGGTTGCGTACTGCCATTATACGACACTCGCGCCTTCAAAATTATTCTTGCTTCTCTAAAAAATTTTTCAAACTTTCCAAAAATTTTTGCCAACGGTTTTTTTCTGGCGTGCTTTCTTTTGTCTTTTGAGGTCCTTTAATCACGATCATTTCTTCCCCTTCTTTGACATATCCCTCTTCTCTGATTTTCTCTTCCCAAAAACTTTCTTTTTCTGCTTGGCCGATTTTTTTCTTTAACTCTTTGTTTTTTTCTTCGATTTGATTAAGTTGGGTGGTGAGATTTCTTAGCCGATTTTTCAATTCTGTTTTACTTTTAGCAATTTTAAAGTTGGAAAAGGCAAGGAAAAAAATGAGGAGAAAAGAAGTAAAAAGCGAAACCAGGTTGGAAAATTTTTCCTTCTTTGTTTTTTTCTTTTTTTTTCTTATCATCAAAATATGAAACGAAAAATCATCAAAGCAATCTGGGTCTTTCTGGTCTCGCTAGTAGTCTTGGGAATGATCGTTTTCCTGATCGCTCCCATTTTTTAGAGTAATTTTTTTTCCAAAAAAGTCAATTTAGAGATTTTAAGGAATTCTTTTGGCCTCAAAGAGGCACCACCGACCAAAAGGCCGTCAAAGCCGATCTCTAAATAGTCAAAAGCATTTTGAGAATCGACGCTTCCACCATAAAGAATCAGGACGTTTTTTAATTTTTTCTTTAAAAAAGTTAAAACCTCCTTTGCCTCCTTTGGCCGGCAAGGGTTGCCAGTTCCGATCGCCCAAACCGGTTCGTAAGCGATGGTTAAGTTCGAAGCTCGAAGTTCGAAGTTCGAAACGTTTTTGAGCGCGAGGTTGAGTTGATTTTGTAAGACTTTGAGGGTTTTTCCCGATTTTCTTTCTTTTTCCGTTTCGCCGAGGCACAAAATCGGTTTTAATTTTGTCCCTATTGCTGCCTTCAATTTTTTATTTATTATTTCATCAGTTTCCCCTAAAATTTTTCTTCTTTCTGAATGGCCGAGGATGACATATTCCACTCCCAAATTCTTCAACATCGTTGCCGAAATTTCTCCGGTAAAAGCTCCTTTTTTTTCCCAAAAAAGGTTTTGGGCTCCCAAACTAAGTTTTAGTTGAGGGGTTTTAGGTTTTAGTAATTTCGACAACGGTTCCAAATAAACAAAAGGGGGGCAGATAACGATTTTTACTTTTTTGAAAAGATGATAATTTTTTTTAACCCAGCTTTTTACTGAATGGAAAAGTTTTTTTGCCTCGAGCAGGCTCTGAGGGTTCATTTTCCAGTTGGCGACGATGAGTTTCATTGTTTTCTCAAATATTCGGCCGCCTTTTCCGGTTCGATCGTCGAAATTTCGATTTTCACCCCCATCTCAAAGCCGGCCGGGATCGAAGTTTTCGGTAAAATGGTAAAATGCCAATGATAAAAAGGGTAATCTTTCCCGTCGGAAGGGGCGGTGTGTAAATAAAAGTTGTAAGGAGGGTCGTTTAAGGCTTTGTAAAGTTTTTTCATCACCACCTGAAAAGCTTCGGCTAAATTCCATTTTTGACTTTCTTCGATTTTTTCAAAATAAGGCGAATGGAACTTTGGAGAAACGATAACTTCGAAGGCCGATTTTGAGGCAAAGGGACAAAGGACTAAAAAATCTTTGTTTTCAAAAACCAACCTTTTCTTTGCTTTTCTTTCCCATTCGTTCATCTGACAATAGATACATTTTTTGTCCTTTTTAAAATATTTTTCTGAATTAGCAATGGCGTTTTTCAAATCGATGTCGATCAAAGGGGTGGTGATGATCTGGGAATGAGGATGGGGTTGGGAAGCACCGGCCTCTTTTCCGTGATTGTGAAAGATGGAAACATAATGGACAAAGTCTCTTTTCATCAAATCTAAATACCTTTTTTGGTAGACATCGATGATTTCTTTAATCTGGGCAACTTCAAAATGAGGAAAATGTTTTTGATGGTCTCTAGTGACTACTAACTCACAAAAACCGACCCCATTGATTCTTTGATAAAACCTCCCTTCTTTTTTGACCTCAATTTTTCCTGGTAAAAAAGCGGGAAATTTATTAGGAATGACGAGCGTCGTCCAATTTTTGGGTATTTTCTCTCCCAAAGGGATTTCTTTCCCCTGGGAATAAACCAACAAAGGTCTTTCTTGCGTTTCTATATTGCAAAACGGGCAAAGTTTTTTAGGAATGACTATTTTTTCTCTTTTTTCTTTTTTAAAAAGCTCTGGCCTCTTTGCCCGGCCGACGGCAATCGAAACCCAATCTCCAGAAATCAGGTCGTACCTCAATTCAGAAGGAAATTTTGTTTTTTTACTTTTTGTACTCATTTTTTATCAAATTCCATCTTATTTTTAGTAAATCTAAAAGCATTTTTACCATCGATTTTAGTCTGACTTTGCTGTTAGGGTCGTTCTTCCAATAAACCGGTACTTCTTTTATTTTGTATCCCAGTTTTTTCCCGACCAACAAAATTTCTGGGTCAAAAGCAAACCGGTTGATTTTACATTTGGGGAAAATTTTTTCCGCCGCCTCTCCCTTAAAACATTTGAAACCACATTGGCTATCTTCGATTTCCCAAAGGTTGACGATGATTTTTCTCAGATATTTAAAAACCTCACCGACAAACCTTCGAAACAAATTTTGAGGAGGGTCCAAAACCGCTCCTTTAATGTCCCGAGAACCGATGACGATCTCATAACCTTCTTCAAAATAAGGCCACATCTTTTCTATCTGTTCGATCGGGGTTGAATTATCAGCATCGGTAAACAACCGAAATTCACCTTTTGCTTTGAGCATTCCTATTCTTACGGCGTAGCCTTTTCCCTGGTTTATTTTCTCGCAAATCAGTTTTAAATTTTTGATTTCATTTTTCAAGCCTTCAACGATTTCGCAAGTCCTGTCGGTCGAACCATCAGAAACGACGATAATTTCAGAATTGTAATTTTGCTTTCGCAAATATTCATCGACCTCTCTTAAAGTTTTGGGGAGTCTCTTTTCTTCGTTGTAGGCTGGAATGATAACCGATAGGTAAATTTCAGACATTAAACTATTTTAGCAAAAAATAAAAAAATGAAAAATTTTTAAAACACCGTTATTAAATTTTCGTTTAAAGACTTGTCAAAACTTTGTTTCCGTTTTTTGTCACCGCCACTGTATGCTCGAAATGGGCGGTTAAAGAACCGTCGACGGTTTGGTAGCCTCCGTTTTTTTTCCTTTTTAAATGCCAGTCACCGGCCGTGACCATCGGTTCAAGACAAAAAACCATTCCCTCCTTTATTTTCTCTCCGCTTTTTCTTTTTCCGTAATTTAAAATTTTTGGCTCCTCGTGCAATTCCTTACCGATCCCATGGCCGCAAAGTTCTCTAACGACGTTAAAACCTTGACTCTCAACGTACCTTTGGATGGTATTGCCAATGTCTCCGAAAGTGTTTCCTGGTCTTGCTTTTTTTATTGCCAATTTCAACGCCTTCTTTGTCACCCTGATCAACCTTTGGGCCTCAAAAGAAACTTTCCCGACGGGAAGGGTCACGGCCATATCTAAATTGTAACCTTTCCAAAAAATCCCTAGGTCCAATTTTAAAACGTCGCCTTCTTTCAAAACTCTTTCTGAGGGAGGACAGTGAACGATCTCTTCGTTGATTGAGGTACAAAGGCAAAAAGGATAGGGGATTTGAGAACTTTCGTCTTTGTAGCCTTTAAAGGCGCATTTGCCGCCAGATTTTAAAATGAAACTTTCAGCCAACTTCTCTAGGTCGATCGTTTTTACTCCCGGCTTGACTCTCTTTCCTAACTCTTTCATTATTTTGGCTAAAACCTTTCCCCCTTCAGCCATCGTTTCGATTTCTTTGGGGGTTTTGATTTTAATCATTTTTGATTTTTTTAATCACTTTCTGGACGTTTTCTTTTAATTCTTTTAAACTGCCGACGTTCAAAACGGTAAAATCGGCCATGGCAATCGGGCCGCCCTTCTCTAGGTTTTCGATTTCCGCAAAATCGCGAGAGATGGCTTCTTTTTTAGTGAGCGGACGGAAACGACTTTCTTTATCTTTTTCCTTCCTTTCGGTCAACCTTTTATACCTTAATTTTGGCGGGGCAAAAACTGCTACCACATACATTCTCTCTCTGTATTTTTTCTTCATTATTTTGTACTCTGTCCAACTATAAAGTCCGTCGACGACAACGTTCGATTTTTTGAGGATTTTGTCGATTTTTGGAATGTTGAGAATGGCAAAAGCTCCCATGCCATACTTTTTTCTCAAACTTTCCCTTATTTTTCTCTCGTTGGCTTCGCTGATTTTGAGTCCTAATTTTTTTAGCTCGTCGATGACGATTTGGCCAAACCTTAAATAGGCAAAACCATTTTTGATAAATTCTTCAGCCACCGTCGTTTTCCCAGCGCCCGGCATCCCAACGAGACAGACGATTTTGCGTTTCATAAATTTTTTTATTTTCTTTTTCCCAGAGCCTTGAGGATGTCTTGAAAAACTTTTTCGATCGGTTGTTCACCGTTAATTTTGATCAACTTTCCCTGTTTTTTGAAATAGTTTATCACTGGAAGGGTATGTTTTTTAAACTCCTCTAAACGTTTTTTGATAGCCGGGATTTTATCGTCGGGTCGATAGATTAATTCTCCGCCACATTTTGGGCATTTTGAAATTTCTTTGAACTTGCCAACCCAGGGAACGATTTCTCCACATTTTTTACATTGTCTTCTTTTGGTCAAACGGCTAAGGGCTTCTTTTTCTGAAATCCAAAGAAAAATTACCTTGAGAAACTTTTCCCACTCGTACCATTTCAAGGCGATATTAAAGAGCTGGGCTTCCAACATTTTCCTTGTCCCTCCGTCATAAACCATCCCTTTGAAATTTTTTTTCTTTTTAAACTCCTCCAGTTTTTCTAACCAAATTTTGATGATGGTCGATTCTGGTACCCACTCCCCCCGATTCATTACTTTCCTCAGTTTTTTGCCAGTAAAATCGTTTATCTCTTGTCTTTTTCTTAATTCTTCGCCGCTCCCGAAATATTCCAGATTAAATTTTTGGCACAACAATTTTGCCTGAGTACCTTTACCAGAACCCGGTGGTCCAAACAAAAGAATGATGAGGGGTTTAGAAAGTTTCATATTCTCGCATTTCCAATTCTGCCTTGATTTGGCGAAGGGTTTCTAAAATCACCGAAACGATGATCAAAATCGAGGTCCCACCGACCAAAAATCGAAAAGCTTTTATTCCGGTAAGAGCCTGAACGATGTTTGGCATGATGGCGATCAGGCCCAAAAAAATCGCGCCAAAAATAAGCACTCGGTTCAAAATGTAGGAGAGATATTGGGCGGTACTTTTTCCCGGTCTGATCCCGGGAATAAAACCACCCATTTTTTGAAGGTTTTCGGAAATGGCTTTCGGATCAAAGGTAACTAAGGTATAGAAAAAAGTAAACAAAACGACTAAAAGAAAATAAAAAACGGCATGGAAAACTGGTTGTTCAAAAGTGAGAACGATTTCTCTGGCAATCTTTCCCAAAAGGCCAGGGGAGTTGGAAAGAAAATTTGAAACCATCGAGGGAAAAGTTAGGATGGAAAGAGCGAAAATGATTGGCATCACTCCGGCCGGGTTGACGTTTAAAGGAAGGTAAGTGGAAACCCCGCCGTAAAGTCTCATCCCTCTCACCCTTTTGGCATAGGAAACCGGAATGTTTCTTCTGCCTTCGTTGACAAAGACGACGCCGGCGATAATCAACAAAGCGGCGAAAAAGAAAATTAGATAGTTAAAAAGCATCGTTGGCTCGTAAGATTTTATCAGTTGGTAAAAATTGTTTGGAAAATCGGCGACGATCCCGGCAAAGATCAAAAGGGAAACGCCGTTCCCGATTTTCTTTTCAGAAATCAACTCCCCCAACCACATTAAAAGAACCGTGCCGGCGGTGACACAAGAAACGGCGCTCAGTTTCGCCAAGGGGCTCATTTGGGTTAAGATTCCCTGGCGAGAAAAAAGAGTGATCATTCCAAGAGCCTGAAGGGCGGCTAAAGGACAGGTTAAGATCCTCCCGTATTGCTCAAACTTTTGCCTCTCTTCTGGCCCTCCCTCTTTGTACATTTTTTCCAGGGAAGGGAAAACCATCGTCAAAAGTTGTAAAATGACGATGGCGGTGATGTAAGGACCCAAACCCAACATGACGATTGACAACTTTTCTAAGGCCCCGCCGGTAAAAAGGTTTAAAAGACTAAAAACCTGAAAGTTGGCAAAAAACCTTTTGATGGCTAAAACGTCAACCCCGGGAATGGGAATGTTAGCCATCAATCGAAAGATGGCAAAGATGAATAAAATAAACAAAATCTTATCCCGGAGTTCTTTGATTTTGAAAATTTGGACGATTTTCTGATACCACATAATGAAAATTTTATTCCACCTTACCTCCCGCCTTTTCGATTTTTTCTTTTGCCGATTTCGATAACTGGCATCCTTTAACGATCAAGGCTTTTTTTATTTCCCCTTTTCCTAAAATTTTCACCTCGGGAACCTTTCCTTTTATCCTTCTTATCAACCTTTTCTCTAAAAGGGATTCGGGGGTGACCAATTCTCCGGCAGAAAAATTTTTTTCCAACTCAACCAAATTCAAAACCCTTATTTCCTTTTTCGCTCGGAATCGATAACCTCTTAGTTTTGGGTATTTTTTAATGACCGACCTAATCAGCGGGGCCAGTTTCCTTCCCGCTCTGGATTTTTGTCCTTTTATTCCTCGACCGCAATATCGACCTTTCTTGCCCCCTCGACCAATCCTTTTAGGCTTTTTCTTCTTGTGAATCGGTTTTAGTTGATGTAACTGCATTTTTTTTCAATTTTTTTAAGGCTTCGACCGTCGCCTGGGCGATGTTTAATTTATTGGTCGTCCTTCCTAAATTTTTGGAAGAAACGTCTTTAATCCCGGCGAGGGTGCAAATAACCCTAACCGTTCCCCCGGCCACCAACCCTCTTCCTTTTCTTTGGGGTTTAAGCAAAACTCTGGCCGGGCCAAATTTGGCATAAACCTTGTGGGGAATCGTTCCATCTTTAATCACCACCTCGACCAAATTTTTCCTTGCCTGGTAAGTGGCTTTTTCCACCGCTTGGCTCACGTCTAAACCAGAAGCCACCCCTACTCCAACTTTCCCCGCCCTATTTCCCACAACCACCACCGCCCTAAACCTTAACTTTTTCCCTCCTTCTCGAACGTGGGTGACTCTGCGGAGGTCAAGAAGTTTTGATTCAAACTTTTCTTCTTTCTTTTCTTCCATACTTGAAATCATATTTGAAAATTGGAAATTGAAAATTAAAAATTAAAACTCTAACCCTTCTTCTCTCGCTCCTTCAGCCAAGGCTTTCACCCGACCGTGGTATTTATAGCTACCTCGGTCGAAAGAAATTTCTTTTATCCCTCTTTTGATCGCTTCTTTAGCGGCTAATTTTCCAACCTCTTTTGCCAATTCGGTTTTTTTCTTTTTTCCTTTTTTTAACCCCAGGTCGCTGACAGAAAACAAAGTTTTTCCTTTTTCCTCATCAATCAGTTGGGCGTAGATATGTTTGTTTGAACGGAAAACGAAAAGACGGAATTTTCTTTTACCTCTTAACTTTTTAGAAACCCTCAAACGCCTTCTTTTCTTTTTTTCTTTTTTTAATCTGGCCTTCATTGATTTTTAACCAGTGGCGGCGACTTTCTTGCTGATTTTTCTCCTGATTTTTTCTCCAAAGTATTTGATTCCTTTTCCCTTGTAGGGCTCGGCTGGCTTGACTCTTTTAATCTTTGCCGCCGTTTGACCAACTAACTCTTTGTCCGCTCCAAACAAAGTGATGACGTTTTTTTCGACCGAAATCTTTATTTCTGACGGGATGGTCAATTTCACCGGGTGGGAATAACCAACTTCTAAAATCAATTCCTGACCATTAAGAGAAGCTCGGTAGCCAAGCCCTTCAATTTCCAGTTTTTTTTCAAACCCCTTTGTCACGCCTTCAACCAAATTGGCGAGAAGGCTTCGGGTGGTTCCCCAAAGAGCTTTTGTTTCTTTTGTTTCTTTTTTGGGAAAGAGAAAAATCTTTCCCTCTTTTATCTCAATTCCGATTCGAGGGTCGATTTTCTTTTCTAGTTTTCCCATCGGACCACTCACGGTAATTTTTTCCTCTCCGATTTCCACTTTTACTCCTTCTGGAATTAAGATCGGTTTTTTTCCGATTTTCGACATTTTACCAAACTTGACAAACGATTTCTCCCCCCAATTTCTTCTTCCTTGCTTCTTTATCAGTCATCAAACCTTGAGAGGTGGAAACGATGGTTATCCCTAAATCTTTTTTTATTTTCCGGGCGGGAAGATAAATCCTCTGTCCGGGGCGAGAAATTCTTTTTAAACCAGAAATGACCGGCTCCCCTCCTTCGTACTTTAAAGAAATTTTCAAAACCGGTTTCCTTTCTTTTTCTCCCCTTTTTTTGACCTTTTTGATTTCTACTTTTTCGATAAAACCTTCTTTTTCTAAAATTTGGGCAATTTTTAATTTAAACTTAGAAAAAGGAACCAAAACTTCCTCCTTTTTCACTGCCAAGCCATTCCTTATTCGATTGAGCATGTCGGTTATCGGGTCCATTTTACCAAGATGATTTCCTTACCCCGGGGATCAAACCTTTGTTGGCCAATTCCCGAAAGCAGATTCGACAAAGGCCAAATTTTCTCATAAAACCTCTTTTTCTCCCACACCGAAAACATCTTCGAACGATTCGGCTTTTGTATTTTGGCTTTTTTTTCGATTTTACGATCTGGGCTTTTGTTGGCATAGCGTTTACTTTTTCAGCTTTTTGCTTTCATTCCTTCTTTTATCGGAAAACCCAAAAGTTTCAGCAAAGTTATTCCTTCTTCTCTTTTTTTAGCAGTGGTGACGACCGTCACCTCAAAACCAAAAATGAATTTTGTCTGCTCGGGTAAAATTTCGGGAAAGGCGATTTGTTCTTGGAAGGGGATGGTAAGGTTGCCGTTTTTATCAAAAGATTTTTGGTCGATTCCCTTAAAATCCCTCGACCTTGGTAAGGCGATGTTTATCAACCTTTCTAAAAAATCATACATCCTTTTCTTTCTCAGGGTGACTTTCGCTCCTAAAGGCATCCCTTTTTTCACCTTAAAACCGGAAATCGATTTTTTGGCTAAAGTCAAAATCGGTTTTTGACCGCTGATCAAAGCTAAATCGTTCAAAACGCTTTCTTGGATTTTTTTTTGCTCTTCGCTAGTTTTGCCAGCAACAAACTTTCCAAAACTGGTGTTGATGACAACCTTTTCGATTCTCGGCACCGCCATTTTGTTTTTGTAACCGAAAATTTCCATCATTTTGGGGACGACTTCCTTTTCGTATTTTTCTTTTAATCTATACTCTGTCCGCATTTTTTGCAAATTCTTAATTTTATTTTTCCTTCTTTTTCTTGAATGATTTTGTAACCGACCCGTGTCGCCTTTTTGCAGTTTGGGCAAATCAGTTTAACGTTAGAAAGGTCAATCGGTTTGGGAAGGGAAATGATTTGACCTTTTTCTCCTGCCCTTCTTGGCCGAACGTGTTTTTTGACTAAGTTAACTCCTTCAACCAAAACCTTTCTTTGACGAGGAAAAACCTTCAAAACCTTCCCCGTCTTTCCTCGGTATTTACCAGAAATCACCAAAACTGTATCTTCTTTTTTAATTTTCATATTATTTCCTCGGCCAAAAGAGCGATTTTATCAAAACCTTTTTCTTTAACTTCTCTGGCCACCGGTCCAACTATTCTTGTCCCCTTTGGTTCACCGGTTTTAGGGTCGATGATGACGCAGGCGTTGTCATCAAACCTCACGTAGGTTCCATCTTTTCTTCCGATTTCTTTTTTTGTCCTGACAACTACCGCCCTTACGACCTGGTGTTTTTTGATCTCCTTTCTTGGTTCTGCCTCTTTGACCACACCAACGATCATTTCTCCGACCCGGGCATACCTTTTTTTGCTTCCACCCAAAACCCGAATACACTGGACGATTTTCGCGCCAGTGTTATCAGCCACTTTTAACATCGTTTTTGGCTGGATCATAATTTTTTAATCACTCTCCACCTTTTTTCTTTTGAAAGCGGTCGGCACTCTTCGATCATTACTTTGTCTCCGACCTTGTATTCGTTTTTTTCGTCGTGTGCCTTGTACCTTTTCGAAACTTTAAACCTCCTTTTGTATTTGGGGTGAACCTTTATCCTTTCCACTTCGACAACAACCGTTTTATCCATTTTATCTGAAACCACTTTGCCGATTAATCTTTTTTTAGGCATTTTGTTTTTCTTTTAAAATAGTTAAAATTCTGGCGATCTCCCTTTTTGTTTGTTTGATTTGATTGAAATTTTTCAACTTTCCCGAAGCTAAATCAAGTTTGAGCCTAAACAATTTTTGTCTCGTTTCTAAAAGCAGCTCCTCAAGTTCTTTTTTCGATTTTTCCCTTAATTCTTGGGGTTTCATTTTTTGACAAACTTTGTCTTGATTGGAAGCTTGTGGCCAACCTTTTTTAAAGCTTCTTTGGCTTTCTCTTCTTCTAGGCCGTCGATTTCAAAAAGAATCCTTCCCGCTTTTACTGGAGCGACAAAATGGGAAAAATCGCCTTTCCCTCCTCCCATCGAAAACTCCACCCCCTTTGAGGTCACCGGCTTTTGGGGAAAAATCCTCAACCAAAATTTTCCTCCTTTCCTTAGATATCTTAAAATCACCTTCCTGGCCGCCTCGATCTGTTTTTCCGTAATCCAAGAGTTTTCCAGAGCCTTCAAACCAAAAGAGCCGAAAGCAAGCTCGGTTGCTCTTCTTTCAATCCCCTTCATCCTTCCTCTTCTTTCTTTTTTAAATTTCAGTTTTTTGGGAACTAAAGCCATTTAATCAAACTTTTCCCCTTTGTAAATCCAAACTTTTACCCCAACCACCCCGTAGGTACAGTAGGCGTTGGCCTGTCCATAATCGATCTCAGCCCGAAGGGTTTGCCTCGGCAACCTTCCCTTTTGGATCCATTCCTTTCTGGCAATTTCAACTCCGTCTAACCTTCCCGCTACCTGAACTCTCGCTCCTTCGACCCCCTTTTGAAGGGTGATCCGGTTTAAAGCCTGTTTTAAGACCCTTCGGTAGGGAACCCTTTTTTCGATTTGAGAAGCCATCCACTTTGCCACCAAGGTGGCGGAAGTCCAGGGGTTTTTCACTTCCCTAATCTCGATTTTCAATTCTCTTTTTTCTTTCAAAATCTTTTTTTCGATTTCTTCTTTCAGCCTTTCAACCTCTTCTCCTCCCCGGCCGATGATTAAACCAGGCCTGGGAGTGTGGATGATGAGATTTATTTTTCCTGGCGACCTTTCGATTTCGATTTTTTCCAAAGCTAAACGGTCGATTTTGTTTTCTAAAAATTCTCTGATTTTAAAGTCTTCCTCCAAATACTGGCTGAAATTCTTTTCGTAAAACCCCTTTGAATCCCAATTTTCGATCCCTTTTATTCTGAAAATTTTAGGATGGACTTTTTTCGCGCACATTTTCTTTTTTTTCTTCTAAAACGAGGGTGACGTGACTCATTTTTTTCTGGATGATATCAGCCCTCCCTCTTGCCCTCGGCAAAATCCTTTTTAGTCTTGGGCCTTCGTCAACGAAAATTTTAGAGATAAAAAGGTTTTTTTCTTCCAATCGATAATTGTTTTTGGCGTTGGCCAGGGCTGATTTTAAAAGTTTCAAAATTGGGAGGGCTGCTCTCTTTTTGGTAAAGTTTAAAATCTTTTCAGCTTCCTCTGCCGATTTTCCCCTGATTAAATCAGCAACCAACCTAACTTTTCTTGGCGCAATCCTCAAATAACGAAGTTTTGCTTTAACCTCCATAGGATTATTGGCTTTCTTTCATTTTTTCTGCCTCTTTTTTGGCTTCTTTGGCTTCTAACTCTCTTTGCATTTTTCCGCCGTGGCGGTGGAATTTGGTCGTCGGTGCAAACTCTCCTAAACGATGGCCAACCATTTCTTCTCTCACCTTCACCGGAATAAAATTTTTTCCGTCGTGGACCAAAAAAGTAAAACCGACCATTTCTGGCGTGATGGTACAGGCTCTTTTCCAGGTTTTTATCGGCTCCTCCCTTTTTTCTTTCTTCATCTCTAAGACCTTCTTTAAAATTTTTTGGTCGACGTAGGGACCTTTTTTAAGTGACCTGGCCATTTTATTTTCTTCTTTTTATGATTAGTTTATCCGTCCATTTTTTCCTTCTTGTTTTCACTCCCCGAGCCGGTTTTCCCCAGGGGGTTTTGGGAAAGGGTAAACCGATAGGAGCTTTTCCTTTCCCTCCACCGTGAGGATGCTCGACCGGTCTCATCGCCTTCCCCCTGACCGTCGGTCTTTTCCCTTTTAACCTATTTCTGCCCGCTTTTCCGATGTCTTTAAAAATGTACTCTGGGTTCGACACCTGACCGACGGTCGCATAACATTCAGAAAAAACTTTTCTTCTTTCTTTTGAGGGTAACTCTAAAATCGTGTAGCCGTTTTCTTGACCCAAAACAGTGGCTGAAGTTCCGGCTGCCCGAACGATTTTTCCTCCCTTGCCCGGAATCAGCTCAATGTTGAAAACCTGGGTGCCGATGGGAATTTCTTTTAGTTTTAAACGATTGCCGATTTTGATTTCTGTTTTTTCGTCGCAGATGATTTCGTCACCGACTTTGATTCCATGAGGAGCCAAAACGTATCTTTTATCGCCATCTTGGTATTGGACCAGGGCTAAAAAGGCATTCCGGTTTGGGTCGTATTCGATGGCAATAACCTTTCCGGGAATTTTGAATTTTTCTTGTCCAAAATCTACCAGCCGATACATCCTCTTTACTCCTCCCCCTCGATGCCTGACACAAATCCTTCCAGTTTGAGTTGACCGGCCGGCTTTTTCTTTTATCCTTATCAACAATTTTTTCTCCGGTTCTTTTTTTGTTAAAATTTTTTCCATTTTAGGTTGGAGCCAGTTCGATCCTTTGTCCCTTTTTAATTTTCACGATCGCTTTTTTATAACCTTTTCGCCAGCCAGAAATTCTGCCTAACCTTCTTTTTTTGGGGGGAATCTTTATAATTTTCACTTCCAAAACTTCTACTCCGTACCAATCTTCGATCGCTTTTTTTATTTCTTTTTTGTTCGCTTTGGGATGAACCCGAAAAACATACTGATTCGATTCAGCCATTTTTGTCGTTTTTTCTGAAACTAGCGGGGAAATCAAAATTTGGTTTATTTCTTTCATTCTTTAATAAAAACTTTTTTTATTTCTTCAAGCGATTCCAGGGTCAAAATCAAATGTTTAAAAGAAAGAAGGTCAAGGCAGTTGAGGTTTCTCACCTCGACCGTTTTCACCTTTGGTAAGTTTCTGGCGGCCAAAAGGAGATTTTTTTCTAGCTTTGGCAAGGCGATCAAAATTTTTCCTTCTTTTAAATTTTTAATTTTTTTCCGCCAATTCTCAACCATCTGGGCAAAAATTTTTGTTTTTGGTTTTTCTATTTTTAAGTTTTCGAAAAGAAAAAGAGAGTCGTTTTTTGCTTTCGCTTTCAAAACCATCAACAGGGCCTTTCTTTTCATTTTTTTGGGAATTTTTTTCTTAAAATTTCGCTCTTTTCTCGGCCCGAAAACCACCCCCCCTTTGCGCCAAAGCGGAGAACGGATAGAACCATGCCTCGCCCGGCCCAAACCTTTTTGTCGCCAAGGTTTTCTTCCTCCTCCGGAAACCTCACTTCGGTCTTTTGTCTGAGCGATTTTGTTTCTTTGGTTGGCCAACTGAGAAACAACCACTTGATGGATCAAGTCGGGATTTTCTTTTATCTCGGCGATTTCCTTTGGTAAATCTTTTTGACCGAGCAACTCTCCTTTTTGGTTGTAAAGGTTTACTTTCATTTTAGAGCTCGAATTTCTAAAATCGTCCCTCTTTTTCCGGGGACGGCCCCTTTGACGTACAACAAATTATTCTCCTTGTCCACCTTTACCACTTTAAGGTTTTTCACCGTGACCCTTTCTCCTCCCATCCTTCCTGGCATTTTTTTTCCTTTGATCACCCGCGAAGGAGTGGAAGCTCCGATCGATCCGATTTCCCTCTCTTCGTGTTTTGTCCCGTGACTGGCCGGTCTTCCGGAAAATCCCCATCTTTTTACTCCTCCTTGAAATCCTTTCCCCTTGCTTTCACCAGAAACTGAAACCAAATCTCCCTCTTTAAAAACAGAAACGTCAATTTCTTGGCCAACCTGAAAATCCTCGATTTTTAAGCCTTCATCCCTAAATTCTCTTAGATGTCTAAACTTTCCCTTCTTTTTTTTTAGATAACCGATCTGGATCGCTTCGTAACCGTCTTTTTCTTTTTTCTTAATTTGCGTCACTTGACAAGGTCCGGCTTTAATCAAGGTAACCGGAATTCGATTTCCTTCCTCATCGAAAATCTGGCTCATTTTCAATTTTTCACCTAAAATAAATTTCATTTTTCTGAGAATAGAAAACCGGGTCATCACCCGGCATCAAAACCGGATATGTTTTTTCTCAATCAAATTTTAAAATTTGTTTTCAACATTTTGATTATAATCAAAAATTTAATTTTGTAAATCCTACATTTTAATTTCGATGTCGACGCCGTTTGGTAAATTCAGATTTTTTAAAGCCTCGATCACTTTCTGAGAAAAATCAAAAAGGTCGATCAACCTTTTATGAATCCTAATTTCAAACTGTTCTCGACTGTCTTTGTGAACAAAAGCATCCCGGTTGACCGTGTATTTTTTGATTTCGGTGGGCAAAGGAACAGGACCGACTACCTTGGCGCCGTAACGGGTGGCTATTTCGATGATCTGTCTGGCCGAATTGTCGACTATTCTCGAGTCGTAGGCTCTGAGTTTAATCCTGATTTTTGGCTTTATTTCTTCTTCAGTTTTCTCTTTCATTTTATGATTTTTGTCACCACGCCCGCACCCACCGTTTTTCCCCCTTCTCTGATCGCAAACCTCTGTTTTTCTTCCATGGCGATCGGGGCGATAAGTTTGATTTTTAGATTTACTGTATCACCGGGCATGACCATTTCCATTCCTTCGGGAAGAGTAATCTCGCCGGTGACGTCAGCCGTCCGGAAGAAAAATTGGGGCTTGTATCCCGAAAAGAATGGGGTATGCCTTCCGCCTTCTTCTTTACTCAAGACATAAACCTGAGCTTCAAATTCAGAATGAGGAGAAACCGTCCCTGGCTTGGCTAAAACCTGTCCCCTTAAAACCTCTTCCCTTTTTACCCCTCTTAAAAGAATACCGACGTTGTCTCCAGCCCTTCCTTCATCCATCGTCTTTCTGAACATCTCGATCGAGACGACGGTCGTTTTAATCGTCGGTTTCAAACCGACTATTTCTACTTCCTCGTTGGGATGGATCACCCCTCTTTCAATCCTTCCGGTGGCGACCGTTCCCCTCCCGGCGATGGTAAAGACGTCTTCGATGGCCATCAAAAATGGTTTGTCGATCTCCCTTACCGGTTCAGGAATGTAGTTATCGACCGTCTCCAGCAATTCCTGGATGGGTTTGAGAGCTGGATCTTCTAAAGATTTTGCCTCCAAAGCCTTGGCCGCCGATCCTCTGATAAAAGGAATACTATCTCCGGGGAATTCGTATTTTTTTAACAATTCCCTGACTTCGCTCTCGACCAGATCGATCAATTCTTTTTCTGGGACGACATCGCATTTGTTGATGAAAACGACCAAGGCCGGAACACCAACCTGTCTGGCTAAAAGGAGGTGTTCTCTTGTTTGGGGCATTACCCCGTCGTCGGCCGCCACGACCAAGATTGCTCCGTCGATTTGGGCCGCACCGGTGACCATGTTTTTGACATAATCAGCGTGTCCGGGACAGTCGATATGGGCGTAATGTCTTTTTTCCGTTTCATACTCGACATGAGAAATGGTGATGGTTAAACCCCTGGCTTTCTCTTCCGGGGCGGCGTTCAGATCATCGACGGTTACTTCCTTGGTAATTAAACCTTTTAACTTTAAATAATGGGTGATGGCGGCGGTTAAGGTACTTTTGCCATGATGAACATGGCCGATGGTTCCGATGTTGATATGTGGTTTTGTTCTAATAAATTTTTCTTTTTCTGCCATGTTTTTTAATTTTTTATTTTACCAACCTTTAAAATTAAATCAACTTATTTTCTTTTCCCCTCGACGATTTCTTTGGCGAGGTTTGGGGGAACCTCTTCATAATGATCGAATTCCATTGTAAACGTTCCTCTTCCCTTTGTCAACGACCTCAAATCGGTCGCATAACCAAACATTTCCGCCAAAGGAACTTTTGCCCTGATGATTTTTGTTTGAGCACGGGTAATCGTTTCTTCTACCTTCCCCCTTCTGGCTGACAAGTCTCCAATCACCTGACCGAGGTATTCTTCTGGGATGACGATTTCCAATTTCATGATTGGTTCGAGCAAAACTAAGTTTGCTTTTTTGACCGCTTCTTGGAGGGCAATCGAACCGGCGATTTTAAAAGCAAAATCAGATGAATCGACTTCGTGGAAAGAACCATCAAAAAGGGTAACGGAAAGATCAGTCAGAGGATAGCCAGCTAAGACTCCTTTTTCCATCGCCTCTCTCACTCCTTTTTCCACTGCCGGGATGAATTCCTTGGGAATCACTCCACCTTTTATTTTATCGATAAACTCAAACCCTTCGCCTCTCTTTTTTGGTTCAACCCTGATGACGACATGACCGTACTGTCCTCTCCCTCCTGATTGCCTGATGTATTTTCCTTCAGCTTCGGCCGTTCCTTTGATCGTTTCTTTGTAAGCGATCTGCGGCCGACCCATGTTTCCTTCAACCTTAAACTCTCTCTTTAGTCTATCAGCAATTATTTCCAAATGCAATTCGCCCATGCCGGAAACGATCATCTCTCCGGTTTCTGGGTCATACCTTGTTTTAAAAGTTGGGTCTTCCTCGGCCAATTTTTTCAAAGCCAAAGTCAATTTTTCTTGCTCGGCTTTTGTTTTGGGTTCGATTCTGATCGAAATGACCGGCTCAGGGAAAGTAACCTGTTCGAGAACGATCGGATTTTCCTCGTCACAAAGAGTATGACCGGTCGAAGTATTTTTTAAAGCGACGGTGGCGATGATTTCGCCGGCAAAGGCTTCTTCTAACTCCTCTCTTTTGTCGGCGTGCATTTTTAAAATTCGGCCGATCCTTTCTTTTTCTTGGGTGTTGGCATTCAGAACGTAAGAGCCCCTCTTTAAAGTTCCAGAATAAACTCTCAAAAAGGTTAAAGTCCCGACATAGGGATCGGCTTGAATTTTAAAAGCCAAAGCAGAGAAAGGTTCAGAATCTAAGGGTTTTCTTTCGATTTCTTTTTGGGTGCGAGGGTCGATCCCTTTTACTGGCGGAAGGTCCAAGGGGCTGGGTAAATAACGACAAATTCCCTCCAAAAGGGGCAAAACTCCGATTCTTTTGTAAAGCGAACCAAAAAAGACGGGGAAAATTTTGCATTCGATCGTCGCCTTTCTCAAACCCTCTCTCAATTCCTCGAGGGAAATTTCCTTTTTTTCTAAATACTTTTCTAATAAATCTTCGTTTTCCGCCACGATTCTTTCTATCAATTGTTCGCGCCATTCGGTTGCCTCCTTTTTTAAATTTTCTGGAATTTCAAACTCTTTTTGGATTTCCCCTTCTTCGCCTTCAAATTTTAAAGCCTTCATCTTCAACAAATCGACCAAACCTTCAAATTTGTCTTCGACCCCGATCGGCAACTGAACGGGAAAAGCTTTTGGCGAAAGTCTTTGCCAAATAGATTCCAAATTCATTTTAAAATCCGCCCCGAGTTTATCCATCTTGTTAACAAAACAAAGCCTGGGAACGGAAAAATTTTCGGCCTGATGCCAAACCGTTTCTGACTGAGATTGAACCCCGGCCGAGCCGTCAAAAACGACGATCGCCCCATCCAAAACCCTCAAGGACCTTTGGACTTCGGCGGTAAAGTCGATGTGGCCTGGGGTGTCGATGATGTTGATCTGATACTCTTTACCGTCAACTTTCCAAACGCAAGAGGTGGCCGCGGCCATAATCGTCAAACCCCTTTCTCTTTCTTGAATCATCCAGTCCAAAGGAGTCGTTCCCTTTTCCAATGTCCCGATTTTGTGGACCCTCCCGGTATAATACAAAACACAGGTAGTTGTCGTCGTTTTACCGGCGGAAATATGGGCAATAAATCCGATGTTTCTGTAACTTTCGATAGGATATTTTCTCATGTTTACCAGGCAAAATGGGCAAAAGCTTTGTTGGCTTCAGCCATTCGATGGGTTTCTTCTTTCTTTCTTACCGCCCAACCTTCGTTTTTTGAGGCGGCGATCAATTCCTCGGCCAATTTTTCTTTCATCGGTTTTCCTTTTCTCATTTTTGCCGCCATAATTATCCAGCGCATGGCCAATGCGATTCTCCTCTCTTCTTTCACCTCCATCGGCACCTGATAAGTCGCTCCCCCAACCCTTCTTGGCCTTACTTCCAAAGAAGGCCCGACGTTTTCTAAAGCCTTTTCAAAAATCTCCAAGGGTTCCTTTTTCGTCTTTTCCTTCACCATTTCAAAAGCCCCGTAAACGATCTTTCTGGCCACGTTCTTTTTCCCCCTTCTCATCACTTGATTAATGAATTTCGAAACCAACTCACTTTGATACAAAGGGTCGGGCAAAATTTTTCTTTTTTTGTATTTTTTCCTTGGCATAAATTATTTTTCTTTTTTGGTGCCGTACTTTGACCTCTCTTGTTTTCTTCCTTCCACCCCTCCGGCATCGTAAACTCCTCTGACGATGTGGTATCTCACTCCTGGCAAATCCTTCACCCTCCCCCCTCTCACCAAAACGATCGAGTGCTCTTGTAGATTGTGTCCTTCACCGGGAATGTAAGCAGTAATTTCTTGTCCGTTACTCAACCTCACTTTGGCCACTTTTCTCAAGGCTGAATTTGGTTTTTTCGGGGCGATGGTAAAAACCTTAAGACAAACGCCTCTTTTAAAAGGCGAAGGGTAAAAGACCGGCCTGTTTTTTAAAGGATTGAAACTAAACTTCAAAGCCGGCATCCTCACTTTCTGCTTCTTTTTTTTCCTTCCTTTTTTGATTAGTTGATGGATCGTTGGCATAGATTCTATTTTAAGAAAAATTTAAAAAAAATCAACCAAAAATGATTAAATTAAAACGGGGATTAACCCCATTAAATTATAATTTTTTAAAAAATAACGTCAAATTATCGATTCTTTTTCAACAGTTTTACAAATTCCTCGTAATTTTAAAAGAGCCAAACAAGGTTTAGGTCTGAACTTTCATCGCTGGCTTTTTCTAAAATTCTGAACTTCAAATACCAAATATTCCCACGATGTTGATACCGACGTTTTTCATTCGAGCGTCAATTTCTTTAAAATTTTTCTGATTTTTCTCAATTTCAAAATTTGCAAACCAAAACCTTATCAAAAATGTTTTTTGAATTGTTTTAAAAGCCAGAAAATAGATTAAAAAGGAGTTGGGAAAAAGAAAAGATCGGAAAGAGGCCAAAAAAGATAACGAAAATTAAAATCAAAAACCCGTACTGCAAAAGGAAAAATTTGAAAGAAAAAAACCTTTCTGGCAAAATTTGAAATAAAATGTGAAAACCGTCCAAGGGGGGAAGAGGAATGAGATTAAAAATCCCCCAGGCAAAGTTATAGACCGAAATTAAAGAGAAAAAATCGAGAATCGGTGAGAAAAAATGGAAAAATCTGACAAAAACGGCAAAAATTATGGCGATTAAAAAATTGACTAAAGGACCGGCCAAAGAAACTTTTACTATCCCCCATTTTTTGTCTTTAAAATTTAAAGGGTTTATCGGCACTGGCTTCGCCCAGCCAAAAATCGGCCCCCTCCCAAAGGTGATTAAAAAGAGGAAAAGGGGAAAGAAGATCGTTCCGACAGGGTCGATGTGTTTTAAAGGATTTAGGCTCAACCTTCCTTCTTCTTTGGCCGTCGGGTCTCCTAAACTCAAAGCCACCGAGCCGTGGGCAACTTCGTGGATGACGATAGAAAAAAACAAAACTAAAAGGATAAATATTGGCAAAAGCATTTTTTTATGATAACATAATTTCGATGGCTCAAAAATGTAAAATTTGTGGAAAAGGGTCTTTCTTGGTGGTGAAAAGGAAAAAGCTCAGGGGAAAGTTCAATCCGACAACAAAGAGGAAACAAAAACCAAACCTCCATTATTTTAAACTTCCTTCGGGAAAGAGAATTTTGGTTTGCGCCAAGTGTAAAAAACTTTTGACAAAAAAAATGTATTAGTGTTAGTAAAATTTCCACCCACCAGGAAGGGATGATTGCGGAGCGAATCCCCGAAGCGGAGCGAAGAGCGGAGCGAAGCGAGCCCGCCTAATACTTTAAAGCGGGCGAGCGCTGGCGCGATAGCGCCAGGGAGCGGAGCGAGCGGGCTGTAGTACAACGGTAGTATACACCCTTGGGGTGGGTGCGATCCGGGTTCAATTCCCGGCAGCCCGAAGGATTTTTTTCTTAAAATTTTTAAGGGCAAAAAGACTCCGGCTCTTTAGATTCTGGAAAATATCACTGGTGGGTACCGAAGTCGCGGCCCTCGGGCCGCGAATCATTTCCGGTTCCCAAAGAAAGCTTTTGTCCCAGAACCTCAGAGGCCGGAGTCTTATTCCATTCTATTTTTCAAAAATTTTTTGTCAAGCAAAATTTAAAGTATCTTTCCCATCAAAACTTTTTTTAAATATTTGCCGGTCCAGGATTTTTTATTTTTGGCGATTTCTTGGGGTGGTCCTTCGGCAATGACTCTCCCTCCTTTTTCTCCTCCTTCTGGTCCCAAATCGATTATCCAGTCGGCGTTTTTGATCACCGAAAGGTTGTGTTCGATAACCAAAACGGTGTTTCCTTTCTCGACCAATTTTTTCAAAACGAAAATCAATTTTTTGATATCGTCCAGATGAAGACCGGTCGTTGGCTCATCTAAAATATAAAGGGTCTTTCCGGTGGCTTTTTTTGAAAGTTCGGCGGCCAACTTTATCCTTTGGGCTTCTCCGCCAGATAAAGAAGGGGCGGGTTGTCCTAGTTCAAGATAACCTAAGCCGACCTCGTAGAGGGTTTTTAGTTTTTGGTAAAGGCCGGGGATGTTTTTAAAAAATTCCATCGCCTCTTCCACTGTCATTTCCAAAACTTGAGCGATGTTTTTTCCTTTGTATTCGACTTCTAAAGTTTCTTTGTTGAACCTTTTCCCCTTACACTCCGGGCATTGGACGAAAACGTCTGGCAAAAAATACATCTCCACTTTTATTTGGCCTTGGCCTTGGCAGTTTTCGCATCTTCCTCCTTTCACGTTGAAAGAAAACCTTCCTGGTTTGTAACCCCTGATTTTGGCTTCTCTCGTCTGAGAGAAAATTTGTCTGACGTAAGAGAAGGCATCGGTATAGGTGGCCGGGTTTGACCGCGGCGTCCTACCGATGGGCGATTGATCGACCAAGACAACTTTGTCTAAAAATTCCGTCCCTAAAATTTGGTCAAACTCTCCTGGTTCTTCTTTTGCCCGATAAAACTTTCTCATCAAGGCTTTGGCCAAAATGTCGTTGACCAGAGAAGACTTTCCCGAACCAGAAACGCCGGTGACGCAAACAAATTTTCCCAAGGGAATTTTCACTTCGATGTTTTTTAGGTTGTGTTCTCTTGCCCCTTTGATGAGCAAATATTTTTGGGTCTCGTTTCGAATTTCAAATTTCGAACTTCGAATTTCTACTTTTTTCCGGCCGGCTAAATAATCACCGGTAAGGGTGCGAGCCTTCAAAAGTTGTTTTGGCGTTCCCTGAAAGACAATTTTTCCTCCCTTTTTTCCCGCTCCTGGTCCCAAATCGATCACCCAGTCGGCTGCCAAAATCGTCTGGGGGTCGTGCTCGCAAACGATGATCGTGTTCCCAAGATCTCTTAATTTTTTCAAAGTCTCGATCAACCTTCCCTGGTCTCGGGGATGTAAACCGACCGAGGGTTCGTCTAAAATGTACAAAACTCCGGTCAGCTTCGAACCGATCTGGGTAGCCAACCTTATCCTCTGCTCTTCTCCACCGGCTAAGGTGTCGGCTTTTCGGTTTAAGGTTAAATAATCGAGTCCGACGTCGATCAAAAACTGAAGGCGGTTCAAAATTTCTTTTATTATCGGTCGGGCGATTTTTTCTTTTTCTTCTTTGAATTTTAAGTTCTCAAAAAAATCCTTGAGTTTTGAAATTTCCATTTCGCAAATTTCGGCGATCGATTTACCAAAAATTTTCACGGCCAAGGCTTCTGGCTTTAACCTTTTTCCCTGGCAAACTTCGCATTTTTTCTCGACCATGTATTGCTCGATCTCTTGCCGGGTATATTCTGAATCGGTCTCTCGGTATCTTCTTTCCAACCAAGGAATCACTCCTTCAAAACCAGGACCGCCGTACAAAATTTTTTCCACTTTTTCCTTTGGTAAATTTTTCACTGGGGTGTCTAAATCGATCCCTTCTTCTTCGGCAAAATCTCTGAGAAGGTACCAAAAAAAACCCTGCCTTCCGACCTTATGAGAAGCATGAGCCCAGGGAAAGATTGCTCCCTCAGAAATCGATAAATTTTGGTTGGGAATGACCAGTTTCGGGTCGATGACTAATTTCTCGCCAAGCCCCTGGCAAGAAGGACAGGCGCCGTAAGGTGAGTTGAAAGAGAAAAGCCTTGGCTCAATTTCTGGAAGGGAAATTTGACAAACCGGACAAGAGAAAAGTTGAGAAAAAATCAAATCCTTTTTTCCGTCCAAATTGACGATGACCAATCCTTTTCCGATTTTTAAAGCAGTTTCTAAAGAATCGACCAACCTCATCCTTTCTGTTTCCTTATCGATAACCAACCGATCGACGACAACTTCAATGTCGTGCTTTTTGTATCTTTCCAGTCTCTTTTCTAAAGCCTCTTCGATCGAATAAACTATGCCGTCGATTCTCACCCTCAAAAATCCCATCCTTTGAATTTCCTCCAACGTTCCGCGGTACTCCCCTTTTCTTCCTCTGACCACTGGTCCCAAAATCGAAATTTCTGTTCCTTTTTTGAGTTTTAAAATTTGGGCGGTGATTTGGTCGATGCTTTGTCTGGTAATTTCTCGCCCACACTTTGGACAGTGAGGAGTTCCAACCCGGGCAAAAAGCAACCTTAAATAATCGTAAATTTCGGTCATCGTCCCAACGGTCGAACGAGGGTTTTTGGCCGATTTTCTTTGGTCGATAGAAATGGCCGGAGAAATCCCTTCGATTTTGTCGACGTCTGGTTTGTCCATCACCCCCAAAAACTGTCTGGCGTAGGCTGATAAAGATTCGACGTACCTTCTTTGACCTTCGGCGTACAAGGTATCAAAAGCCAAAGAGGATTTTCCAGAACCAGAAATTCCGGTAATGACGACAAGTTTATTTTTGGGAATGTCGACGTCAAGGTTCTTTAAATTGTGAACCCTTGCCCCCCTGATTTTGATAAAATTTTCAGCCATAACTCCAATTTTATCTTAAATTTTTTGAAAAGAAAAGGGGCTGATTAATTTTTTTATTTTCCGACGGTTTTTTTGTTAAAATTTAGAGATGGAAAAGTTTAGATTCCTTCCGAAAGAAAAAATTTTTCAAATACCAAAAAAACCGGGGGTTTATTGTTTTAAAAAAGGAGGGGAAATTTTGTATATCGGCAAGGCGGCAAATTTGAGAGAAAGGGTAAAGAATCATTTCCAACAACCGACTTACAAAGACTATCTTTTCTTGGATAAAATCGAAAAAATCGGCTATCTCAAGACCGATTCGGAAATCGAGGCTTTGATTTTGGAGGCAAATTTAATCAAAAAATACCAACCAAAATTCAACGTTATCTGGCGAGATTCAAAGAATTATTTTTTTGTTGCCAAAACGAAAGAAGATTTCCCGAGAATTTTTTGGACCCACCAAAAAAAAATTAAAGGTCAAAGGTTAAAGGTTAAAATCGAATACCTCGGACCGTTCGTCGACGGAAAGGCGTTAAAACAAACCTTAACCGTTTTGAGAAAAGTTTTTCCTTTTAGGTCCTGTCGGGTTTTACCAAAAAGGCCTTGCCTTTGGTACCATCTGAAAAGATGCCCAGCTCCCTGTTTTTTAAAAACAAAATCCGGTGAGGAAATCGGCCTCAGGGAAAAAATCAAAAAGGAGTCTCAAAAAAACGCCGAGAGCATTTTTAAAATCATCCAGGGGAAGAAAAAAGAGGTTTTGAGGGATTTGAAAAGGGAAATGAAAACGGCGGCAAAAAAGAGAAATTTTGAAGAGGCGGCAAAATTGAGAGACCAGATTTTTGCCTTAGAAAGAGTGTTTGAGCATTCGAGAATTTTAGAAAGCGAAACAAAGGTCGAGGTTCCCTGGGAAGAAACCGAAAAAAAATTAAAAGAGATTTTAAAAATGAAGGGGAAAATTTCAAGGATCGAAGCTTATGACATCTCAAACATCCAGGGGAAAATGGCTACCGGCTCGATGGTTACTTTTTTGAAGGGGCGGGCAGAGAAAAATTTTTACCGAAGGTTTAAAATTAAAGCCGAGGGAAAGCCAAACGACGTTTTGATGATAAAAGAAGTTTTGGAAAGAAGGCTAAAACATGAAGAATGGGAATTTCCCGATTTGATTTTGATCGACGGCGGAAAGGCTCAATTAAACGTCGCCCTCTCTCTCCTCGAAAAACTTGAAAAAAGGCCGAAAGTAATCGCCTTGGCCAAAAAGAAAAACGATTTGTTTTTAGAAGGAGAGAAAAACCCGATCCCTTTGAAAATTTTACCGAGGGAAATTTTCAACCTAATTTTAAACCTGAGAAACGAAGCCCATCGCTTTGCCATTTCCTACCATCGAAAACTGCGGAAAAAATTTTTAGAAAAAGACTTTACTTTTAAACAATAATTTTTTATCATCAAAGAGATGGAAAAACTTTTTTGGACAATCGTTTCTTCGCTTTTGACCGTTTTTTTAGCCACTAAATTCATCGCTGGTGTTTCCGTGGAAATCATCCCTGGCGAAAGCAACTATTTTGGCTTTAATTTTACCAAAGATTGGCAGATGAAAGTTTTTATCGGCTTGGTTTTAGCCTTCATTTCTTTTGTGGTCATTTCTGTTTTCAACATCGTCGCCCTTCCTTTAAAATTCTTTGGGTTTGGTTTCCTTGCTTTTTTTGTCGATTTGGCGATAATCTGGTTTTTAGATGTCATTTTCCCAGAGCTGAAAATCGTCAAACTTTCCTCCCTTCTTTTAACCACCCTTTTGTTTTGGTTTTTAAATTCCCTTTTTAGAATATGAAAGAAACCCTTTATCTTTGCCAAATTTTTGTTTCGGCATTCTTGATTATCCTCATCCTCTTGCAAAAAAGAGGTTCGGCTTTTGGCGGAAGCGAATTTTATCCTTTAAGAAGAGGTTTGGAGAAAACAATATTTTATCTCACCATCTTTTTTGCTTCTTTATTCATCGTTTTGGCTCTGCTCAACCTTTTCCTAAAATGAAATGGCCGAGGAAAAATCAATGGCGACAGTTTTTTAAAGTTTTAACAAAAAAAGAGAAAATTCTCTTTTTTCTTTTCTTTTTTCTCTTTTTCTTTTCTTTTCTTTTTCTTTGCCGAAATTTCTATCTGGAAAAAACAAAAATCGTCCCGAAAGAAGGCGGGGAAATCGTTGAAGGAGCGGTCGGCTTTCCCCAGTTCATCAACCCGGTCTTGGCCGTTTCTGACGTCGACCGAGATTTGGTCGAGCTAACCTTTTCTGGTTTGATGAAATACGAGAAAGGAGAAATCGTCCCTGATTTGGCCAAGGATTACAAGATTTTAGAGGACGGAAAGGTTTATGAGTTTGATTTGAAAGAAAACCTTTTTTGGTCAAACGGAGAAAAAATCACCGCCGACGACGTCGTTTTTACCGTCGAAACGATCCAAAACCCAAACATCAAAAGCCCTTATTTGGGAAACTGGTTAGGGGTAAAAGCGGAAAAGGTCTCCGATTCTAGGGTTCGGTTTACTTTACCCGCTCCCTCGGCCGTTTTTTTAGAAAACTGTACCCAAAAAATAATTCAAAAAAGCACCTGGGAAAAAGTTTCTTCTCAATTTTTTCCTCTTTCTCCTCTCAACTTTTCTCCGCCGGCCAGTTCCGGACCATTTCTCATCGATAAAATTTTCCGTGACCAAGATGGAAAAATAAATTCTTTAGAGTTAAGAAGGAACGAAAAATATCACGGAAAGAAACCTTATTTAGAAAAAATAATTTTCAAATTTTTCCCAAACGAAGAAGAACTGATAAAAAACGCCAGGATCAATCAGGTCGATGCTTTTTCTCTAAAGGAAAAAGAGGATTTTTTAAATTTCAATCTCTATCGTTTTCCTTTTTCTCGGTATTTTGCCGTTTTTTTAAACCGAAATTTAAAAATTTTTTCTGAAAAGGGAGTCTGCCAGGCTCTTGATTTTGCCGTTGATAAAAAAGAAATTTTAGAAAAGGTTTTCGCCGGAAACGGAAAAATCGTCAGCTCTCCTCTTTTGACCGATCAGGAAAATTTTGATTTAGAAAAAGCAAAGGAAATTTTGGAAAACCTTCAGTTTAAAGATTATGACGGCGACGGGTTTCGAGAAAAAATAGTCAAGGAATCTTTTAAATTCAAGTCCGACCTCAAAATCGGTTCTAAGGGAGAAGAAGTAAAAAAACTTCAAGAATGCTTAGCCAAAGACAAAGAAATTTACCCAGAGGGTGAGGTCAACGGGATTTTTGACCGAAAAACTGAAGAGGCGGTAAAAAGGTTTCAAGAAAAGTACAAAGAAGAAGTTTTGAAGCCGTCGGGTTTAGAAAAAGGGACGGGGACGGTAAAAGGAAAAACAAGAGAAAAGCTCAATCAAATTTGCTTTCCGGAAGAAAAAATCCCTCTTTCGTTTTTTCTGGTCACGGTCGACCAACCAAAGATGAAAGAAATGGCCCTTTTGTTGAAAGAAAACTGGGAAAAAATCGGGGCAAAAGTAGAAATCAAAACCATCGACCTGAACGAATTGGAAAGGACGACGATCAAAAAAAGAGATTATGACGCTTTGTTGTTTGGTCAAATTTTGGGAAAGACAAAAGACCTTTTTCCTTATTGGCATTCTTCTCAAAAGGGAGAGATGGGTTTGAACTTATCGAATTACGAAAACAAAGAAGTCGATAAATTGCTGGAAGAAGAAAGAGAAGAACTAAATCAAGAAAAAAGGGGGGAAAAATTAAAAAAAGTTGAGAGTCTAATCAAAGATGACTGTCCGGCTGTTTTTTTAGTCAGCCCAGATTATCTTTATTTTGCGAAAGAAAAGATAAAAGGGATCGAAACTTTTTTGCTTTTCGACCCTTGTCAAAAATTTGAAAATGTCGGAGACTGGTATATAAAGACAAAAAGGGTACTAAAATGAAAGCCAAAAAAGAAACTCGCTATCTTTTTGATTTGAAAAAAGTGCTTTTTGACCAAGAATGGTTAAAAAAAGCCAAGAACTTTCCGGTTTACTATATCTTTCGAGGGGTCAAAGAAAAAAACGGTTTGAGATACGACCTCACCATCATCCCGCCAAAAAACCTGGGGCAGGAATTTGTCAAAACGAAGGGGCATTACCATCTCGGGAACTTTGGCGAACTCTATCAAGTTTTAGCCGGAGAAGGGATATTCTTGATCCAAAAAAAAGATAAAAAAGAGGTTTACTTTGTCAAAGCAAAAAAAGGAGATTTTGTGAAAATCCCTCCTGGCTACGGCCACACGATCATCAACCCGTCAAAAAAAATTTTAAAAATCGCCAACTGGGTCTCAAACGATTGCCGGTCAGATTATGAAAGTATTGAAAAAATGAAAGGTTTTTGCTATTATTTAACTGTCTCTGGCTGGAAAAAAAATAAAAAATACCGCTTTTTACCTCCTTTGAAACAAAAACGGCCGTCAAAAAAATTTCCCAAAAACCTTAAATTCCTTTATGGTGATTAAAAAAGCGATCATCCCGATCGCCGGATTAGGAACGAGGTTTTTACCCCTTTCCAAAGAGGTCCCCAAAGAACTTTGGCCCTTGGTTGACAAACCGGTTTTGCAATACGTCGTCGAGGAAGCGATTGCCTCTGGGATAAAGGAAATAATTTTTGTCTCCCGACCAGAAAAAAAGATGGTTTGGGATTATTTTGCTAAAGCTGACAAAGAGTTGGAAAGAATTCTCAAAGAAAGAAAAAAAGAAGAGGTTTTGAAGGAGTTGAAAGATTTTGAAAAAATTTTTAAAGGAATTTCCTTTGCCCAACTCTATCAAAAAAAACCGCTTGGAGACGGCCACGCTATCCTCCAGGCGAAGAAAAAATTGAAAAAGGAAGCAGTAGCCGTTTTGTTTGGCGACGACGTCATCGAGGCGAAAGAACCAGGTTTAAAACAGATGATTAAAGTTTTTCAAAAATACAAAAAACCGGTTTTGGGGTTGGCTAAAGTGCCAAAAGAAAAGATTTCTTCTTACGGGGTCATTTCTGGGAAAAAATTAAAAGGAAGAATCTATCGGGTAGAGAAAATCGTCGAAAAACCGAAAGACCCTCCTTCGAATTTGGCCATCGTCGGAAGATATCTTCTCACTCCCGAAGTTTTTGAATATCTCAAAAAAACCGGTTTTGACAAAACCGGGGAAATCAGGTTGGCCGAAACCTTAGAAAAAATGATCAAGGATAAAAAGGAGGTTTTGGGATACGAGTTTAAGGGAAAATGGTTAGAATGCGGAAATAAAATGAACTATTTGAAATCTTTGATCTACCTTTCTTTAAAACATCCGAAGTTTGGCCAGGAGATAAAAAATTTCCTAAAAAAAATTTAAGCGGACGTGGTGGAACGGCAGACACGATGGCTTCAGGAGCCATTGGGATTTTTTCCCTTGTGGGTTCAAATCCCACCGTCCGCACCGATTCAATTTCTAAAAATGGTAAATAAACCAACCCTAAAAATCATTCCCTTAGGAGGGCTTGGTGAAGTCGGGAGAAACATGACCCTTTTTGAATGGAAAGGGGAAATTTTAATTTGCGACATGGGCTTTAGGTTGCCAGAAGAAGACATGCCAGGGATAGATTATATCATCCCTAACCTCGATTACCTGAAAGACAAAAAAGAAAAAATTTTAGGGGTGATTTTCACCCACGGCCACTACGACCACATCGGCGCCCTCCCCTATCTTTTAGAAAAAATCTGGAGACCGGATTTGAAATTTTTTGCCAGCCCCCTCACCCGAGGTTTGATCTTAAAAAGACAAGAAGATTTTCCCGGCCAACCAAAATTAAAAATAAAAGAGGTAAACGATGGTTCGAAAATAAAACTCGGGCCTTTCTCGGTCGAGTTTTTCAAACAAAATCACAACATCCCTGATAACCTCGGCTTTATTTTGCAAACCCCGGTCGGTAACCTCGTCCACACTTCCGATTTCAAATTCGACCCAAACCCGGTCAACGATTTGCCAACAAATTTTAAAAAGCTCCGCCAAATCGGGAAAAGAAAAATTTTGCTTTTGATGTCAGATTCGACCGACGCCGAAGAGGAAGGCCATTCCCTTTCTGAAAAGGAAATAGAAAAAAACCTCAACAGAATTTTTAAGATTTCTAAGGGGAGGATTTTTGCTGCCACCTTCGCCTCCTTGATCAACCGAATCCAACAGATAATTTCTCTCTCAGAAAAATACAAAAGGAAGGTGATCATCGAGGGTTATTCGATGAAAACGAACGTGGCCATCGCCAGGTCTTTGGGCTATATTAAGATGGAAAAAGGAACCCTCATTCCGACAAAAGAAATCGAAAATTATCCGGACAAAAGAATAACCGTTTTGTGTACCGGAGCCCAGGGAGAGGCGGAAGCGGTTTTGATGAGAATCGCCAACCGCGAACACAACTTTTTGAAAATTAAACCTGGGGACACCATCATCTTCTCTTCTTCGATCATCCCAGGTAACGAGAGGACGGTCCAAATCATGAAAGACGCTCTTTTAAGGCAAGGGGCGAACGTTTTCCATTACAGGATGATGGACATCCATGCCGGCGGTCATGCTAAAAAGGAAGAGTTGAGAAAAATGATCGAGATAATGAGGCCGAAATTTTTCCTTCCCATCCACGGTCAGTATTCGATGTTGGTCAGCCACGCTCAAATCGCCCAAGAGGCTGGGATGAAAAAAGAAAACATCGTCATCGCCGAAAACGGCGACATCGTTCATCTCCATCCAAAAAAAATTTTTGTCGAAAAAAGAAAAGTGCCTTCAAACTACGTGATGGTCGACGGTTTAGGAATTGGAGATGTTGGAGAAATCGTTTTGAGAGACAGGAAAATTTTGGCCAAAGATGGGATGTTTGTTATCATTACCGTCGTCGACCGTCAAACGGGAAGGGTAAAGGGTTCACCAGACATCATCTCCAGAGGGTTTGTTTATTTAAGAGAATCGAAAGAACTTTTGAGAGAAACGAGAAAAAAAGTGATTTCGATCGTCCACAAGGCCACCGGTTCGGGTGGGGCGGTCAATTGGGTTTTTGTCAAAGACGAGATCAGAAACAAAATCGGTCAGTTTTTGTTTTCCAAAACCCAAAGGCGACCGATGGTTTTACCGGTAGTGATCGAGGTTTGAGGTATTGAAATTTTTCAAAAATGAAGTAGGATGGAATTAGAAACTTAAAAAGGAGGTGAGAAACTTGTCCAGAAAATGTCCTATATGTGGAGAAGAATTAGAAGAAAAGAGAGTCACAGAATATGAAACAGGAAGGAAAGGGTGGTTGTTTAAATGTAAAAAATGCGGCAAAATGTGGCTTCAATGGGGAGAAAAAAAGGATAAAGGAGCCGGTGTAGAAGAAATCAAACCTATTTACAAAGGGTAATCAAAACTCAGAAGAATTACCCTTTTTTTGATTTGAAAGTTTGAATTTTTCCTCTTTTTTTATAAAATAAAATGAGCCTCTGTAGCTCAAAGGAGAGAGCACTGGCCTTCTAAGCCGGGGATAGAGGTTCGATTCCTCTCAGAGGCACACGTAGTTTCGGACATGAGCTTTATTTAATTCGCTGGGGAAAATTGGATTTTCTTTATTATCGGAGGGGATTTCCGCCCCGCCCGCTTCTCTTTCACCTTTCGCTCGCCCGCCCGAAGGGCGGGTTCGCTTTAGAAAAATTTTCTTTTTACAAAATCTTTATTTTTAAAAATATTAGACGACGTAAGGTAAAAACTGTCATTTGATAAAATTTAAATTTTAACATATGATAAAGTATTCAGTTCAGGGATAAGTTATCCCTAGAAGTAAACGATCTTTAAAAAAATCAAAGGAGGTGAAAAAAAGAATGAAAGGAGAACAGGTAGAGCGGTATATCTCGCCAAGGATTGAAACTGGCCCCTATTTTCCCGGTAGAGGAGACTTCCGAGTACTGTTTCTCAATACTAATCCTTACAGAGTTGGTGTGGTAAATTTAGGTTGGCAGACGGTAGTTGAGTATCTATTAGTTGCATGCCCATTTGTATCAATCCGAATAGAGTATGCTGATACAATCGAGTACGCCCATCTGGAACCCTTAGATTTTGATTTGGTAGCTATACATATACCATTCGAGACAAATTGCCCAACAGCTATCCGGATGCTTAATCAGATTGGGTTCCCTCTCTTTAGTCGAGAACGCAATAGCTCTTTCCCTATAGTTATTGCGGGAGGCGTTTATAATCCGTTTCCCTTGGCTGACTTTGTAGATGTTTTTGTTTTGGGAGATGGTCGGTTGCCAATGGTTGAATTAGTAAATCTCTGTTTCGGCGAAAAAGGAAATAAACAAAAAGTGCTAGAAATAGCAAGCGAGAGGAAAATTAGAGGAGTGTTTATTCCTAATTTATGTGGTGCCCAAGAACAAATTTCTGCTTCACCGGAATTATCCCTAAATGAGTATCCTATCCATACGATATGGTCAAGCGAAGATAATGTATATGGTCTGCCACCGGATTATTTAAGCATTATGGTGGCTCTTGGCTGTAGATATAAATGTCCATTTTGCGTTGTATCACATTGTCAAGGGATAGGAAGAGATAGGGAAACAGAGATTGAGACAAACCGAGTCTTAGAGATTCTTAACTGGCGGAGAGAGTTTATCTCGGTCAAGACAGTTAAGTTATTTTTCGCTTCATCGGTTAATGTAGAAAAACTTAAAAGGATAATAAGTGAACTAACAAAAGAGAAAGTAGATGTACTAGTGGGCTCACTGAATTGCCGACAGATAGACGAGGAACTTGTAACTCTTCTCAAACAAAGCGGCCAGAATCGCATCACAATTGCTCCCGAGACGAACCAGAATCAAAGATGGAAAGTAAGCAAGGAATATATAACAGACGAGCGGATCTTTGAGATTGTTAAATTAGCCAACAAATACGATTTACCACTTTCGCTTTATCTAATGTATGGCTTGCCAGGAGAAACAGATAAGGATATAATAGAGTTGGGAAAGTTAGTAAAAGAAGTGCGCCGAGCATTGAATAGTAGTTTGGAAATGCAAGTGCATTGCAATCAGGTGTACCTAAAACCTCATACACCGTGGCAATATGCAGGGCAAATTTCTCCAGAAGAGAACATACGCAGATTTAATTTATTCTCAGGAGAATTTACCGGCATACCAAAGATTGAGGTTAAAACTCTAGATATCTATTCATCGATTTTACAATCATTGTTGGCGCGGAGTGATAAAGAAATGGGTAAATTACTAGTGAATCTCGCTTTTTCGCCATCATATGATTCAAGAGAATTAATGAAAAGAGTAGAGAAGTTAATACCAGACTGGCAACGATACTTTACTGAAAGGGAGTTACCTGAAGAACCATGGTCGCAGATAGTTTTTCAAGACCACAAAATACTTTGGCAGCGTTGGATGGCTTTCAAAAAAAGACTAAAACAAGAAGGAAGAGGTGAATAACTATGAATCTACTAGAGATACAACAATTTGTTAAAAAGATAGCTGAAAAATTCCCTGAAAAGGAAGATGCTTTTGATATGTTAGCAAGATTAACTGAAGAATGTGGAGAAGTAGCCTCAGAGATAAGAAAGATAGAGAAGAAAGGCTCAAAGGTCTACTTTAACCTCTCTACTTCCAAAGAGAAACTCGCTGACGAGTTAGTGGATGTTTTGAATGTGATAGCTTCTATTGCTAATCTCTACGGGTTGAATCTAAATACAGAAAGTAATAGAAGGAATGCACACATCAAAAAAGTACTAAAAATAGAAGATTAAAGAGGAAGAGAAAACTACCTTAGCGATGGAAGATACTAAGTAGATGACTTCTACGCGCTACCAACATTAATGGGGGACGTAGTTATGCCGTTAACTTCGTAAAATGGTTAGCGGCTTTTTTCTTTACCTATTTGGTGATATTTTAAAAAATAAAGATTTTGTAAAAAGAAAATTTTTCTAAAGCGAGCGAAACAATTATCATTATTTCTTTAAATTTCTTTTCTTTAATTTGGGAATCAAATTTGGTAAGATGATGGAGAAAGTTTGAATTGTTTTAATTTGGGCACAATGGAACTTAAAACTCCGATCGAAGAAATTCCAGGCATCGGCTCTTATTATCAGAAGAAACTAAAAAAATTGGGCATAAAAACGCTGGCCGACCTTATTTTCCATTTTCCTCATCGCTATGAGGATTTTTCAAATTTGACTCCGATTTCAAAAGTAAAAGTAGGAGAGAAAGTTTGTCTCCGGGGGAAAATTATCCAGATCGAAAACACAAAAACCTGGAAAAAAAGAATGATTTTGACCCAAGCCTTCCTCAAAGACGAAACCGGAATAATAAAAGTGATTTGGTTTAATCAGCCATATTTGATCAACGTTTTAAAAGCCGGGGATTTTGTTTGTCTGGCCGGGAAAGTGGCTTTTGGCCGGGCGAGCAAAAGAGACTTACCAGAGATTTATCTTGCCAGCCCAACCTACGAAAAAGTTTTTCCAGAAAAAGAATTGATCCATACCGGAAGGATCGTTCCGGTTTATCCAGAAACCGAAGGGCTTTCCTCGAAATGGTTAAGGATGATTTTAAGACCGATTTTGCGAAAATTAAGAGAAAAAATCGAAGAGGTTTTACCAGAAGAGATTTTAAAAAAAAACAAACTCTTGCCGGTAAAAAAAGCCATCTGGCAAGTTCACTTTCCAGATTCTTTAGAATTGGCAAAAAAAGCCAAGGAAAGGTTTTCTTTCGAAGAACTTTTTTTCCTCCAGCTAAAAGTGCTAAAAGAAAAATTAAAACTGAAATCGAAAAAGGCAATTCCCATTCCTTTCAATTTGGAATTGGTAAAAAAATTTATAAAAACTCTACCTTTTGAACTAACTGAAGCGCAAAAAAAGGCGGCCTACCAGATTTTGAAAGATTTGGAAAAAGAAAGGCCGATGAACAGGTTGCTCCAAGGCGACGTCGGTTCGGGAAAGACGGTGGTTGCCGTTTTGGCCGCTTTGGAAGTGGTCGAAGCTGGTTATCAAGTTGCCCTGATGGCTCCGACCGAAATTTTAGCCAAACAGCATTTAAAGACTTTTTCCGATTTTTTAAAAGATTTCAAAATCAAAATCGGCCTTTTAACCAGAGGAGAATGTAAAGTTTTGAACCAAAAAGTTTCAGAAAAGGAAATTTTAGAAAAGATAGAGAAGGGTGAAATAAAAATTTTAATCGGGACCCACTCTTTAATCCAAGAAACCAAACCCTCTTTAAACTCCCAACCTAAAGAGCGGGTTCCGAAAGTAAAATTTAACAATTTGGCTTTGGTCATTTTGGACGAGCAACATCGTTTTGGTGTAGAACAAAGGGCAAAATTGGTCCAGCCTTCGGCGGCAAAAGAAATCAGAATTCCCCATCTTTTATCAATGACCGCCACCCCCATCCCTCGAACCTTGGCCTTGACCGTTTATGGCGATTTGGACCTTTCGATCATCGACCAGTTACCAAAAGGAAGAAAAAAAGTGATCACCAGGGCTATCTCTCCTTCAGAAAGGGAAAAGGCTTATCGCTTTATCAAAAAAGAGGTAAAAAAAGGAAGACAGGTTTTTGTTATTTGCCCAAGGATTGAAAAAAGGGAAGATGAAAAAAACACCAGCTGGGCAGAGGTAAAGGCGGTGAAGGCAGAATACGAAAAATTGTCAAAAGAAATCTTTCCAGATTTGAGGATCGCTCAGCTTCACGGGAAAATGAAAACAGAAGAAAAAGAAAAGATAATGAAGGATTTTAAGGAAGGGAAAGTCGACATTTTGGTGGCAACTTCGGTTGTAGAAGTGGGGATCGACGTCCCAAACGCGACGATAATGATGGTCGAAGGAGCAGAAAGGTTTGGCTTGGCTCAATTGCATCAGTTTCGGGGAAGGGTTGGTAGAGGAAAGAAACAATCCTATTGTTTTTTGTTCACCGAATCTCCTTCAAAGAAAACCGCCCAAAGGTTGCAAGCTCTCATGGAATGTCAAGACGGTTTTAAACTGGCCGAAAAGGATTTACAAATCAGAGGACCAGGAGAAATTTTTGGTCAAAAACAATGGGGGTTACCAGATTTAGCCATGGCTTCTTTGACCGACATATTTTTAGTCGAGAAAACAAGGACGGCGGCAAAAGAAATTTTAGAAAAAGACCCTGAGTTAAAAAGTTATCCTCTCCTCAAAGAAAAATTAGAAGAGTTCGAAAAAGAAGTCCATCTCGAATAGTTCAGCTTGGCCAGTCTTCTACCATGATCGAGGGTTTTTTGTTTTTGACCGGCAGTTTTTGGTAGATTTCTTCGGTGATAAAAGGAATGAAGGGGTGGAGCAAAATCAAAGATTTTAAAAGAAAAAACAACAAACTCTCGAGCGTTTGTTTTTTTGTTTCCGGGGCTTTTAACCTTTCTTTTGCCTTTTCGATGTAAACGTCGCAAAACTTGTGCCAGAAAAAGTGGTAAAGGTTTTCGGCCGCTTTTCCAAATTCAAAATTTTCCAAATTTTTGGTAACGGTTTTCACCGTCTTTTTTAAGTCGGCAAGCATTTTTTTATCTTCTTTGGTTGGAGGAGAAAATTTTGGCTTCAAATCAAAAAGCGTTTTTTCATCTTTGATTTGGAGTAAAACAAACCGGCTAGCATTCCAAATTTTATTGCAGAATTTTTCTCCCATCTGGATGGTTGCTTTGTCAAACCTTAGGTCTTGGCCAGTCTTTACCTGCCAAACCAAACCAAACCTGGTGGCATCAGCCCCGTATTCCTCGATTAAATAAATTGGGTCGATCCCGGTACCCAAAGATTTCGACATCCTCTTCCCCTCTTTTGTTAAAACCGTCGGGTTGATAAAAACGTATTTGAAAGGTGCTTTTTTCGTAAATTCCAGACCAGAAAAAACCATCCTCGCCACCCAAAGGTTGATGATATCCCTTCCCGTAACTAAAACGTCGGTCGGGTAAAATTTTTCCAAATCTTTTGTTTTCTTTGGCCAACCGAAAACGGCAAAGGGCCAAAGGGCAGAAGAAAACCAGGTATCTAAAACCGCCTCTTCCCCTTCGACCGGGATTTTGTGTCCCCACCAAATCTGTCTGGAAATACACCAGTCTCTCGTCGAACTCAACCAGTCAAGATAAATTTTTTCAAACCTTTTTGGGACAAATTTAACTTTGCCAGATTTTACCGCCTCGGTCGCCATCCTGGCCAGTTTTTCCATTTTCAAAAACCATTGTTCAGAAGGTAAGATTTCCAAAATTCCTCCGCATCGATAGCAGGTCGGCAATGAAATTTCATAAGGTTCAACTTTCACTAAAAATCCTTCCTTTTCCAACTTTTCGACCAACTTTTTTCTTGCTTCAAGAACTTCCAACCCCTCAAACTCTTTTGGGACGTTGAACATTTTCCCTTCTTCGTCGATAACCTGGATTTGGGGAAGGTTGTGTTTGAGAGAAATTTCATAATCTAAAAAGTCGTGGGCCGGCGTCACTTTAACTGCTCCGGTGCCAAATTCTCTTTCCACCCTTTGATCGGCAACGATCGGAATTTCTCTCTCCACAAAAGGCAAAATTGCCGTTTCGCCAACTAAATTTTTGTATCTTTTATCTTTTGGGTTGACAGCCACGGCCGTATCACCTAACATCGTCTCTGGCCTTGTCGTTGCCACCACAACATAATTTTCACTTTTTCCTTTTGCCTTTTGATTTTTGATCGGATATTTAATGTACCAAAGATTTCCTTTTTCTTTTTTGTATTCGACCTCGAGGTCAGAAAGACTGCTTTTGCATCTTTTGCACCAGTTGATCAACCTTTTCCCTTTGTAAATCCACCCCTTTTTGTAGTAATGAAAGAAAGCCTGCTCGACCGCCTGACAATAATCTTTTTCCATCGTAAATTTTTTTCTTGACCAATCTAAAGAATAACCGACTTTCTTAAGTTGCTCCAGAATTATTTCTCCGTATTTTTCAACCCACTGCCAAACCCTTTCTAAAAATTTTTCCCTTCCCAAATCAAACCTTGTTTTCCCTTCTTTTTTTAACTCCTTCTCGACGACGTACTGGGTGGCGATTCCGGCATGGTCGGTTCCTGGTACCCAAAGAGCCTTAAAACCTTGAAGCCGTTTCCACCTAATCAAAATGTCCTGGATGGTAAAGCAAAGAGCATGGCCCATGTGCAAACTCCCGGTGATGTTTGGTGGAGGTAGAACGATCGAAAATTTCTTTTTTCTCTGGCCGGGCAGTTTATCTGGATTGAAAAATCCGGTCTTTAGCCAAAGTTGGTAAATTTTTTCTTCTGTTAGTTTTGGTTGGTAAACTTTTTCTAGATTCATATTTTTAAATTGGCTCTGGCTATTATTTTATCAAATTCTTTGGTTGCTTCCTCCTGATGAAAATAACCGCTCAAAGCAACCATCAATCCGTTGTCGGTACAAAGTTCTTTTTTGGGGAAAAGAATTTGCTGATTTAATTTTTTGGCTTTGGAAATTTTTAAAAATTGTCTTCTCAATTCGTCGTTGGCCGCTACTCCACCCCCAAAAATGACCGATTTTGCGCCAAATTCAACGATCGCTCTTAAAGTTTTAAAAACCAAAACGTCGATCACCGCTTGTTGGACCTCTTTGGCCATCAAAATTTTATAATCTCTCGATTCTCTCACCCTCTCTGGCCTTTTTAAGAAATCGTAGAGGACGGCCGTTTTCAAACCAGAAAAAGAAAAATCGTAATTTTTTTGGTCGATCATCGGCCTAGGTAAAACGATTTTTAATTTTTGATTTTTAATTTTTAATTTTGAAAATTTTTCGATGGCCGGTCCACCCGGATAACCAAGTCCCAAAAGTCTGGCCACTTTATCTAAACATTCGCCGGCGGCGTCGTCCCTCGTTTCCCCTATCAGTTTATATTTTCCGATTTTTTCCATCAAAATCAACTGAGTATGCCCTCCGGAAACGACCAAAGAAACGGCCGGAAATTTAACCTTGGAAAGAGGAAATTCAAAAAAATTGACCAAAATATGGGCTTCGAGATGGTTTACTGGGACGATGGGGAGGTCTGATTTCCTTGCCAAATTTTTGGTAAATTCGATTCCGGCCCAAAGACAAGGTTCTAAGCCTGGCCCAACCGTCACCGCCAAAAGTTCAAATTTTTCTTTTATCCTTTTTAAAAGTAAGGGGAGGTTTTTCTTATGTTCTCTTTTGGCCAAAAAGGGATAAACTCCGCCGTACTTTTGGTGGACTTTTTGAAAAGAAACGAAATGGTCGAGGGCTTTAAACTTTTCCCCCTCAATCGCCAAAAGGGCCAAAGAGGTATCGTCGCAAGAAGTATCTACGCCTAAAATTTTGAAACCCATCTTTTAATTTTCCCAAAAGAATTGATTTTTTTCAATTTTTTGATAGATTGAAGTTGGCGCCATCGTCTAGTGGTTCGGACATTGCCCTTTCAAGGCAAAAACAGGGGTTCGATTCCCCTTGGCGCCAATGGAAAAAAATTATCTCGAATTTTCAAGAGCTGACGATTGTCCGACTCTGGCAACGAAGTTTTTTTATCGGTTTTTTGAAATTTTGCCCGGACTGGTTTCTTCTTTGACCTTCTTTTTGGCCGTTTTTTTTTCTTTTTATTTGCCAGCGGTGGCCGCTGTCTTTATCATTCTTTTTGACTTCTATTGGTTTTTAAAAGTTCTCTACCTTTCTTTCCATCAGGTTTCTTCTTTGTCGAAAATGAAAAAAAATTTAAAAATCGACTGGCTGAAAAAATTAGAAGAGTTTGAAGGTTGGCAAAAAATTTACCATCTCGTTTTCCTCCCTTTTTATAAAGAAGGCGAAAAAACGGTTGAGAATTCGCTTTCCACTCTCTTGGCTACTCTTTATCCAAAAGAAAAAATGATCGTCGTTTTAGCCGTCGAAGAAAGAGGAGGGGAGAAAGCAAAGGCGGTCGCCAAAAAAATGGAAGAAAAATTTGCCAAAAATTTCTTCCGATTTTTCGTCGTTTTCCATCCTCAAAACCTTCCCGGAGAAATAGCCGGCAAAGGGGCGAACGTAAATTACGCCCTTTTAAAAATAAAACCAGAATTGGAGAAAATTGGGATTGAAACAGAGAACCTCGTTGTTACTATCTTTGATGCCGACACCAGACCCTACCCTCACTATTTTTCTTGTTTAACCTATCATTATTTAAAACTCGGCAAACCAGAAAGGGTCGCCTTCCAACCCCTCCCTCTTTACAACAACAACGTTTGGCAGGTTCCTTTTTTTTCTCGGATCGTCGCCACTTCAAACACCTTTTGGCAAATGGTTCAGCAAGAAAGACCGGAGCAGTTGGTTACTTTTTCTTCTCATTCCTTACCCTATTCGGTCCTGGAAAAAATCGGTTATCCAAAGAACGTCGTTTCCGACGATTCTCGGATTTTTTGGAAAGCTTTTTTGTATTACGACGGCGATTTCCAAACCATCCCCCTTTTCTATCCCGTCTCTCTCGATGCTCTTCTTGGGCAAAATCTTTTGAAAACGATCGTCAACCAATACAAACAACAAAGGAGATGGGCTTGGGGCGTGGAAAACATTCCTTACTTGTTTTTTGGTTTTTGGAAAAACAAAAAAATTCCCTTATCCCTAAAGCTCCGGCATGCTTTTATCATCTTTGAAGGGTTTTGGTCTTGGGCGACCGCCTCGATTTTGATCTTTTTCTTGGGATGGCTTCCCATTTTGGTCGGTGGGGGAAAATTTAGAGTGAGCGTTTTAAGTTTCAATTTACCGGTGATCACCCGAAACATCATGATGTGGGCGATGATCGGAGTTTTGGTCTGTGCCGTTTCCTCTCTTCTTATCCTCCCCCCTCGACCGAAAGAAATTCCTGGCCGAAAAAATGTTTTCCTCTTTTTCCAATGGCTTTTTTTACCCATCACCCTTATTGCCTTTGGTTGTCTTCCCGCTTTTGAATCGCAGTTAAGGTTGATGTTAAATAAAAGGTTAGGTTTTTGGACGACAGAAAAAGTATGAACTATCTTTCCTTTCTTTCGGCCATTTTCTTTGGTGTTTTGCCAAGCCTCGTCTGGCTCTTGTTTTATCTTAGAGAAGACGTGAGACCTGAACCGAAGGCGATGGTTTTAAAAATTTTTTTCTTGGGTGGCCTAGTCGTCTTTCCCGGTTTTTTTGTGGAAAACGAAATTTTGCGGCTGATGGAAAATGTTAATTTTTCTCTTTTTTGGAAAAACATTTTAGGAATTGCCTTGGTCGAAGAATTTTTCAAATTTCTGGTTGTTTTTCTTTTCGTCTTGAAAAATCCGGAATTTGATGAGCCGGTCGACGCCATGATTTATATGATCGTTTCGGCTTTAGGTTTTGCCGCCGTCGAAAACGTTTTGATTTTGTTTTCCGTTCCACCCTTCTTTTCTGAACTCTTTGAATTTTCTTTGATCCGATTTTTGGGCGCCACCTTTTTACATGCTTTGGCTTCAGCCACCCTTGGCTTTTTCCTTGCGCTTTCTTTCTTCCAAAGAAAAAAGTTAATCTGGTTGGGTTTTGTTTTAGCCGTTTTCTTGCATGGCCTTTACAATTTTTTTATAATGGTAGGAAGAGAAGGCGGGATTTTTGTCTTTTTCCCAACTTTTCTTTTATTCTTAGCCGTCGTTTTAATCTCCTTTGGATTTCAAAAACTTAAAAGGTCATGGCCAATTTCTGGGAAAAATTAAAAAAGGGAATGGGAGTGGAAACGCCGCCAGAGACGGAAGAAGAAACAAAAGAGAAAGAAGAAGAAAAGGAAAGGACAAAAGAAGTTTCTAAGGAAAAAAAGGAAGAAAAGGAGAAAAAAAAGATTGAATTAAAAACAAAAAAGATCGAGATACCAGAAAAAAAGGAAAACTGGTTGGAAGCCGAAGGTCAGTTAGCAGTCGACGTTTATCAAACCGAAGACGAATTGGTCGTTCAGTCGACGATCGCCGGAGTGAAAAACGAGGATCTGGAAATTTCGATCGAAGAAGACGTCTTGACCATCGCCGGAGAAAGAAAACAGCCCTCAGACGAAGAAAGAGAGTATTTTGTCCAAGAATGTTTTTGGGGAAGGTTCTCTCGAAAGATAATTTTGCCGGTCGAGGTGAACGTTGACAAAGCCAAGGCTTCTTTAAAAGACGGAATTTTAACCATCAGAATTCCGAAGGTCGCCAAGGAAAGAAAGAAAAAGATTTTGGTCGAAGGATAGTGCCCTCGGCAGGATTCGAACCTGCATCGGAAGCTCCGCAAGCTTCTGTTTTCTCCTTTAAACTACGAGGGCGATAGTTTATTTTAACAAAAAATCAAAAAAGGAGGAGTGACCCGAACCTGGTAAGGGAGAGGATTGCTAATCCTTCGAGCCCTAAAAAGGCTCTTGTGGGTTCAAATCCCACCTCCTCCGCTGATTTTGTCCTCACCGGGTGAGGCCTTGGCCAAGCAAAGGCCGACGATTTTTTTCGCTCCGGCTTCCCTTAAAACCCTGGCTGCTTCTTCCATTGTCGCCCCGGTCGTGTAAATGTCATCGACCAAGAGGATTTTTTTTCCAAAAATGGCCTCTTTTTCTTTTACCTGAAAAACTCCCTTGATGTTTTCCCTTCTTTCCCTTTCACCCAACTCAACTTGAGGAAGGTTGTCTCTGGTTCTCAAAAGTCCTTCTCTGATCAAAGGAATTTTTAAAAACTTGGCCAACTCTTTGGCTATTTCTTCAGCCTGGTTAAAACCTCGCCACCTCATCCTCCTTTTTGTCAGAGGAATGGGCAAAAGATAAAAATCAGAAAAATCTGGTATTTTTTCCAAAAGGAGAAAATGTTGTACAATCAAAAAAGAAAGGTCTTTGGCTAGTTCTTTGACAAAGGGTGAATACTTAAAACTGACAATCAGTTTTTTTAGCAAAGGGTTTTTATATTCTAAGGGAAAATACAAATCAGAAAGGTAAGGAGAAGAAAAAGGAAGATGGTTTTTAAAAATTTCTAGGGTTTCTCGACAATCTTCGCAAAGATATTCTCCTTCTTTCTGACAACCAAAACAAAATTTTGGAAAAAAAACGTCTAAAAGAAAATCCTTTATCCTTTCTTTTTCCATCATTTTTATGATACAATTTAAAAAAGCAAAATGATATCCCTTTTCAAAAAAAATTTTTTAGGAATAGACATCGGGACAAACGCCATCAAGGTAGTGGAACTTTCCAAAAGTGGGAAAAAAATAAAACTTGAAAATTACGGAGAAATCTCGACGGAAGTGCTTTACGGCGCTCCTTTTCGGACTTTAGAAAAAGGGGTCTTGCAATTTGAAGCAGAAAGTATCTCTCAGGCTTTAAAAATCGTTTTTCAAGAAATGAAAGTCAAGGCAAAAAAAGCTTCTTTTTCCATTCCCGATTTTGTCAGTTTCTTTACCACCTTTATCTTACCGCCGATGAGCAAAGAAGAAATTCCCCAGGCGGTGGTCAACGAGGCGAGAAAATACGTTCCCGCGCCTGTTTCTGAACTTTTTTTAGATTGGCAATCGATCGACCTAAAAAAAATCGACCACCAAACCGGCTACCAAATCCTTTTGGCCGCCGTTCCTCTAAAAATCATCGAGCAATACCGCCAAATCTCTGCTAAACTAGATTTAGAGTTGGTTTCTTTAGAAGCTGAAGTTTTCAGTCTTATTCGGGCCCTGGTCAGCGAGGAAAAAGGGGTAGTCGGTTTGGTCGATTCTGGCGCAAAAACGACCACTTGCAGTATCGTCGAAAACGGAATTTTAAAAATCTCCCACAGCTTCGACCATTCCGGAGAGGGATTAACAAAAAAAATCGCCGAAGCCCTTTCGCTCGATTACGAAACGGCGGAAAAGTTAAAAAGAAAATACGGCCTCACTTTCGGTCCTGATTTGGTCGGAAAAAAAATAGGAGAAATTTTAAAAGAAGAAGTCGATTTAATCATCAAAGAAATAGAGAGGGTTTTCAAAAAATTTTATCTTGAGGAAGGGAAGGATGTAGAAAAAGTCATTTTTGTTGGGGGGATGGCCCTTTTGCCTGGTTTGTTGAACTACTTGGAAGAAAATGTTAAAAAGAAAGTAGAAATCGGCCAGCCCTTCAAAAACGTTTCTTATCCCGAGATTTTGAGAAAAAAAATAGAAAAAATCGGTCCGGCTTATGCGGTGGCGGTAGGACTGGCCCTTTCTGGGTTTAAAAAATGATTCTATGCAAATCATCCCCAAAAAAATAGAAAAAGTTTCTCCCTGGGAAAAATATTTGTTTCAGTTTTTTCTTTCGCTTTTTTTGATTTTGGTTTTGGTTTCCGTTTTTCTTTTTATCTTTGAAAAGAGAACAGAAATTAAAATCGGAGAAATCAAAGAAAAAATAAAATCTTTAGAAAATCCCCAAAACCTTGAAACCGAAAAAACCGTTTTAACTTATCAAAAGAAGATCGAAGATTTTAAGAAAGTTCTTTCCCAGCATTCTTTTCCCTCAAAACTCTTTCCCTTTTTAGAAAGCAAAACCCTTTCTGGTGTTGTCTTTTCCAAAATGGACGTTGACTTAGTCAACTCAAAAGTTTCTCTTTCTGGTCAGGCAGAAAATTTCCCAACTCTAGGCCAACAGATTTTGATTTTCAAAGAAGAACCGCTCGTCAAGGAACTTAGTTTGAAAAACGTTTCCTTGTCAGAAGAAAAAAAGGTAAAATTTGATTTGGAAATCACCTTAGACCAAAAAATTTTTCAATATGGAAGATAGAAATTTTATTTTAACCATCTTTTTCATTTTAGCCTCTTTTTTCCTTTTTCTCTTTTTCCTTTTCCCCCATTTCCAAAATTTCTTCATCTTACAAAGTGAATTAAAATTTGAGAAAAAATTACTTAAGGCAAAAGAGGATTATTTCAAAAACATTCAAAATCTCTTAAGTGAATTGAAAACCTACCAAAATGAGTTAGACAAAATCGACGTTGCTTTGCCTAAAGATCCTTTTTTACCCGAAACTTTAAACCTTTTGGAAAAAAAGTGTCGAGAGAAAGGGCTTGATTTGAAAAAAATCAGTTCTTCCCCAAGTTTGGAAAAGAAAGAAAAAGAAGGCAGTTTAGAAGAGACGACAGTCGAGCTCTCCTTGTACGGCAATTATCGTTTGTTCAAAGATTTTCTTTCTGAATTGGAAAAATCGGCTCGTTTCATCGAGGTCGAAAAAATTTCCCTTTCTCCTTCAAAAGAAGGAGGTATAGATTTCGACCTGGTCGGCAAAATCTCCCACTACTAAAATGCCCATCCCCATCACCGAACAAGAAAAAAGACAAAGAAACCTCATCATCCTTTTGGTCATCCTTGCCTTGATTACTTTTTTTACCCTTTATTTTGGCTTGAAGAAAAAGGGGGAAGGGGCGCCAAAAGAAGCGGAAATTTTCGTGCCACCAAAAGAAGTAAAAATAGACTTTGAGGTTTTAAAAAATCCCATTTTTGAGGAACTAGAGATGCCAGAAAAAATTCCCCCTCCAGCAACTAGCGGAAAGGAAAATCCTTTCTCTCTCTAAAATCATGGCTTTAATCAGGGAGCTGGCCAAAAGAGGAATTTTAGAAGAAAAAACGGCTTCAGAATTAGAAATCGAAGCCAAAACTTCCGGAAAAAAAGAGGAGGAAATTTTGTTCTCGAGAAATCTCGTGCCAGAAGAAACGATTTTTTCTGTTAAGTCAGAGTTGGTCGGCGTGCCTTACCGAGAAATCGACCCGGAAGAAGTTACTTCCGAAGCCTTGGAACTGATGCCAGAAGAAACGGCCAAGCACTACCAGATGATTCCGATTTCTCTCGAAGGAAAAATCTTAACCGTGGGAATGGTCTATCCAGAAGACCTTGCCTCTCAAGAGGCGCTTCAGTTTTTACTCAGAGAGAAAAACCTTCGGGCCAGGTTTTTCTTGATTTCTTTCTCCAATTTTCAGAAACTTTTGGCTCAATATCGGGCCCTAAGCCGAGAGTTGGGAAAGACGATAGAGGAATTAGAAAAAGAAATGAAACTGGAAAGAAGAGTAACCGCTCCGGAAATCGAAAGGTTAGCCGAAGAAGCGCCGGTAGCAAAAACGGTCGCCGTCATTTTAAGGTATGCCGTCGAAGGAAAAGCCTCTGACATTCACATCGAACCTTTAAGAAACAAACTGAGGGTGAGGTTGAGATTTTTGGGAAATTTGTATTCTACCCTCTTTTTACCTCTCAGCGCCCATCCGGCCATCGTTTCGAGGATAAAAATTCTGGCTAACCTGAGAATCGACGAAACCAGGATCCCTCAAGACGGCAGGTTCACCAGCGAAGTGGCCGGAAAGAGAATCGACTTTCGAGTCTCCACTTTTCCGACCGCCTTTGGCGAAAAGGTAGCGATCAGGGTTTTGGACCCAGAGGTCGGTCTGAAAAAGTTTGAAGAATTGGGTTTGTCCCCAAAAAATTTTGAGGTCGTCAAGAAAAACATCAAAAAACCTTTTGGCCTGGTTTTGGTCACCGGTCCGACCGGTTGCGGAAAGACGACCACCCTTTATGCCATTTTACAAACTTTAAACCGAGAAGAAGTAAACATCGTCACCTTAGAAGACCCGGTAGAATACTTTATCGACGGCATCAACCAATCCCAGATCAGACCAGAGATTGGTTACGATTTTGCCACCGGTTTAAGACACATTTTACGACAAGACCCAGACATCATCATGGTCGGGGAAATCAGGGATTCAGAAACCGCCTTTTTAGCAACTCATGCCGCTTTAACCGGTCATTTAGTCCTTTCCACTTTGCACACCAACAACGTTTTGGGAATCATCCCCCGTTTGATCGATTTAGGCGTTCCTCAGTTTTTGATCCCTCCGACTTTGAGTTTGGGAATCGCCCAACGTTTAGTGAAAAAACTTTGCCAAAATTGTAAAAAGAAAGTTAAACCTACCGAAGAAATGAAACAGTTGATTTTAGCTGAGTTGGAAAAAATGCCAGAAAATGTTAAAAAAGAATTAAAGATAAAAAAAGATTTTTATGTTTACGAACCGGTTGGCTGCAAAGAGTGTGACGGAAAAGGGTTCTCTGGCCGGATTGGCCTTTTCGAAGTTTTGGAAATGACTAGGGAATTGGAGGAAATCATTTTGAAAGAACCGACGGAAACGAAAATCGCCCAAGAAGCTCAAAGGCAGGGAATGTTAACGATGCGGCAAGACGGTATTTTAAAAGTTTTAGACGGAGTTACCACCATCAGCGAGGTCTTAAAAGAAACAAGCGAATAAAATGGCTTATTATTCAAGTCAACTAAAAACTTTGTTAGAGCTAACGGTAAAAAGAGAGGCAACCGACCTTCATCTTTCGGTCGGCCATCCCCCGATTTTAAGAATCAACGGCCAACTCACCCCTTTGAAAGAGGAGCCGGTGTTGACTCCAGACGATACCGAAAGGTTAGCCAGGTTTTTACTCACCGACCAGCAAGAGGAAAGGTTGTTGAAAGAAAGGGAAATCGATTTTTCTTACGAGTTTGAAAAGAAGGCGCGTTTCCGGGCAAACGTCTTTTACCGTCGAGGGGTGATCTCGATCGCCTTAAGGAGAATCCCGATCAAAATCCCGACCCTAGACGAATTGAACAGACCAGCCATTTTGCATCGTTTCGCTCAGGCTGAACAAGGGTTTTTGCTCATCACCGGACCTTCTTCTCACGGCAAATCGACGACCTTGGCCAGTTTGGTCGATGAAATCAACCATACCCGACCGGTCCACATTATCACCATCGAAGACCCGATCGAGTTTGTTTTCGAAGATGACAAAGCCGTCATCGACCAAAGGGAAGTCGGTTCTGACACTCTTTCTTTTCCCAAAGCCCTCCGCTCCGCCCTCAGACAAGACCCCGATGTCATCATGGTTGGAGAAATGAGAGACCCAGAAACGATTTCCACCGCCTTAACCGCGGCTGAAACCGGCCATTTAGTCCTCTCCACTTTGCACACTAATTCCGCCGCCGAAACCATCCACCGCATCGTCGATTCCTTCCCTGGTGAACAACAAAACCAAGTGAGAAGCCAGCTTTCTGGTTGTCTTTTGGGAATCATCTCTCAAAGGTTGCTCCCAAGGTTAAGAGGGGGCTTGACCGTGGCTTGCGAAATAATGATCAACACCCCAGCCACCGCCAACTTGATCAGAGAAAACAAAATTTACGAAATCCCCTCGATCATCCAAACCTCCTCTGAAGCGGGGATGATGAGTTTGAACAAATCTTTGGCTGAATTAGTCAAAAAGAGAGAAATTTCTTTAGAAACCGCCTTGGCCTATTCTTTAAATCCAGACGAATTGTTAATTCTTTTAAGAGAATGAAGTTTCGTTACCAAGCCAGAACAAAACAAGGAGAAATCAAAACCGGAATCGTCGAAGCCTCAAGCCGGGAGGCGGCGATAAAATTGCTTCAAAAATTTGACCTCTACGTCACCCTTTTGAAAGAAGAGCGGGGGCTTTTTTGGTTAAGGCCGGTCAGAATTTTCCCCAGCATTTCCCTGAGAGACGTCTTTCTCTTTTTCCGCCAGCTGGCGGTGATGTACGAAGCAAACATTCCGATCGACGAAATCCTTCACACCTTAGCCAGTCAAACGACCAACCCTGATTTTTCTGAAAAGATTTCTGAAATCGCCAGGGAGGTGGAGGCGGGAAGCCGTCTCTCTCGCGCCCTTTCAAAATATCCAAAAATTTTTCCAAGGTTTTACACAGCCATCGTCGAAAGCGGAGAGGCCGCTGGCAAACTTTCCCAAAACTTGAAATATCTGGCTGATTACTTGGAAAGGAGATACAATTTAGAGCAAAAACTGAAACTGATGATGCTTTATCCAGCTTTGGTTTTGGTCGTTTTCTTGGCCGTCGCCTTTTTGATGTTTTTTGTCGTCTTCCCCTCCTTTGAAAAATTGTTTGCCGAAACAAACGTCCAACTCCCCCTGCCGACAAAGATTTTTTTAGCCACCAGCCGATTTTTGAGAGAAGAGTGGCCCCTTCTTTTCTTCCCGACCTTGATCGTCCTCGTTGGCTTTTATTTCTACACTAAAACCAGGGAGGGAAAAGTGCTTTTGGACCATCTTTCTTTGCGCTTACCGATCATCGGTCCCCTAACCCAAACCAACATCCTTTCTCGTTTTTGCGAAAGTTTTTACACTTTAACTTCTGGCGGGATCTTGATCACCCAGGCCTTAGAAATCCTCGAGGGCACGGTCGAAAACGCCCTTTACAAAGAAACGATTACCAATTTCAAAGAAGGGTTGAAAAAAGGGCTTTTGCTTTCTTCCCTTTCTTTCTTGTATCCAAAACTTTATCCGCCGATCTTCAATCAAATGATTGCGGTTGGAGAAAAAACCGGAAATTTAGACCTCTCTTTGAAAATTTTAGCCAGTTTTTACCAAGAGGAAGTCAACCGAAGGGTCGACCGCCTGACCGAACTCATCGAACCCTTGCTTATCATCTGTCTCGGGCTTTTGGTTGCCTTTTTAGCCTTTTCCCTCTTCCTCCCTCTTTACAGGGTCATTTCCGCTTTCTAAAATAGAAATGAAAGGTCAAAATAAAGGTCGAAAAAATTTAAAAACATGAAAAAAAGAGGTTTTACATTAATCGAATTGTTGGTGGTCATCGCCATCATCGGAATTTTAGCCGCCATCGTCTTGGTAAGTTTGGGTGGAGCGAGAAATAAAGCCAAGGATGCCAGAATTCAGGCTGATCTAGGACAAGTAAGAAATATTGCTGAAATGATTCAAAGTGAGGCGAGTAATGGTTATACAGATTTGTGTTCGGGAGGTACTTTGAATGAAGGTCTAACTACCTATGGTACCCAATTAGGAGCCATAGAAAATGATCTTCGTGCTCAAGGTAGCTCAAATACTTGTTATGCTTCTGCTAACGCCTATTGTGTCAGCGCTCCTTTGATTGCTCAGTCAGGTAAATACTACTGTGTTGATTCCACCGGTTTAGCCACGACTACAGGTAATAGCAGTGCCTGCGATAGTACAAACTTTGATTGCAAATAAACTTTGATTGCAAACCTGAGAAAATCTTACTTTTAGGAGAAAGGATTAGTGATTTGCCAAAATAAAATTTGCCTTGGTTAAATTTGGCCAAGGCAAATTTTTTTGTTAAAATTGTTTGATGTTCGAAATTTTGCTTTGCTCATTTGTTTTCATTTTTGGTTTGGTCGTTGGCTCTTTTTTAAATTGTGTGATTTACAGATTAGAAACCAAAGAAAGTTTTTTAAAAGGAAGGTCTTATTGTCCTCGTTGCAAACACATTTTATCTTGGAAAGATTTGGTCCCGATTTTCAGTTTTTTGTTGCTCAAGGGAAAATGTAGATATTGCCAAAAACCGATTTCTTTGCAGTATCCGCTGGTTGAGTTTTTCACCGGAATTTTGTTCGTCTTTACTTTTTACCAATTTCTCTCGACAAATCCCTCCAACCTCTTGATTCTCCTCTGCCAACTCTTGGTCGTCAGCTGTTTAATCGTCGTTTTCGTTTTTGACTTAAAGCATTATTTAATCCCCGATCAGATAATCTCTCTGGCGATTTTCTTTTCCCTTTTTTGCCAACCATTTAAAATTTGGAATTTAGCATTGGGAATTTTACCTTCTCTTTTTTTCTTGATGATAATTTTAATCTCAAAAGAAACTTGGATGGGCTGGGGAGATTTTAAACTGGCGATTTTAATGGGAATTTTTTTGGGTTGGCCAAAAATTTTGACCGCCCTCTTTTTTGCCTTCTTTAGCGGAGCCTTAATCGGCCTGGTTTTAATCGCTTTGAAAAAGAAAAAACTGCAATCTCAAATTCCCTTTGGTCCCTTTTTGGTCGCCGGCACTTTTTTTGCCTTCTTTTTTGGTCAGGAAATGCTTTCCTTTTATTTCCAATGAAAATTTGCTAATCTAATTTAATAAAGGTTTTTAAAGGTCAGCGCAAGAAAATATGTCTTCCCCCGTTTCAAAAAAATTTTTAGCGATTTACATTCTTTCAGTGATCGTCGCCGTCTTGGTCGGAGCCGGAATTGGTGGTCTCTTGGTAAAGAACAAATATCAGGCAAAACTGGAAAAACTCCAGGCTGAAAGCCAAAAAGAGATTAGTTGGTTAAAATCGGTGTTGGAAAGGTTCTATCCGCCGCTGCCAAAAAGGCTCTACAACGTCAGCGGAGTGGTTTCAACGGTCGGAGAGAACTTTCTGATAATCCAAGCCCAAATCAGGGTTAGCCAGTTCCCTCTGCCCGACGGAAAAGATGTTGAAAAGCGAATAATGAAGATAAACTTAACCAAAGAGACAAAAATTTTCAAAGCCGGAGAAAAGGGAGAGATAAAAGAAATAAGTTTGAGCGAGATAAAGCCGGGGAGTATGGTCTTTGTCAACGCCAGCGAAGAGATCGGAAACAAAACCGAAGTTTCGGCCAGCGCCGTTCAACTGGTAAGATAAAATTTTTAAAAATTACCAAAACTCAACTTGAAGAAAGTTTTTGATTTTTTTAAAATTTGGGTAGAGATACCTAAAAAATTAAAAAAGGAGGTGAAGATAAAATGATAAACGTTGGAGAGATAAACGTCGAAGAGCATTTAGGCCTTGTGTATAAATGGGCGAGACGATATTTAGCGGTAGTTCGACGCCTTGGATTGTGGGGAATCTCTTACGATGACCTTGTTGGAGAAGGGTTCGTAGGGTTATTGAAGGCGAAAGAAAATTTCGACCCCAAACGGGGAACAAGGTTCTCTACCTACGCCACCCCAAAAATCAGGGTTGAGATGCAGCGGTTAATCAAGAGGGAGTTAAAAGCGGCGAGAGTTTGGCCCTCTTCTCAGATTGTCCCAGAAAATGAGGAAGGAGAAATTGAGGATATAATAGAAAAGATGGCTGGGGAGAATGAGGAAGAAGACGAAGCAAGAGAGGATGCAAGGGAGATGATTAAAGGTATAATAAAAAAATTAAATTTGAGGGGAAGGCAGAAAAGAATTCTCCTTCTTAGAGGGAAAGGGGAAACTCTCCGAGAAATCGGAAAAAAACTGGGGGTGTCGCAAGAAACAGTAAGGATGGATTTGAAGAAAATAGAAAAAAAGCTAAGGGCCATTCTGAAAGGAGGTGAAAAAAATGAAAATGGTTGAAAAGATGCTGAAGATTTTTTGGGAAGGGGCAGATATAGGAGTAATTGGAGCTCTTCTCATTTTGTGGACGGTGTTGGGAGTACTTTATTCTGTTGGAAAATTCCTCGGGGCAGAAGAGATTACGGATATTGAAGAGTAAGCAGACGGGCTTTTGCCCGTTTTTTTAATTTCTTCTTTTCTAAAAACTGAGGCAGATTCAAAAATTTGATTCTTTTTCAGAAAAGAATATAATGAAAATATGGCAAAAATTATTGAAAAAAATTCAATAAAAATTGGTAAGGGAGCGGTGGTGATTTTACCATTAAAAGAATACAAAAGATTGTTAAAATACGAATTAGAAAAGGAATACATCGATGAGATTGTCAAAGAAGGCCTGAAAGAAAAAAAAGAAAGAAAAACCGAACCTTTAGAAAAATTTCTCAAAAGAGAATATCCCAAATTATATGAAAATTACACGTATTGAGGTTTCTTCTCGTTTTAAAAGATCTTTTAGAAAACTTCCCTCAAAAATTCAAAGAAAAGCTATTTTGAAAACTAAATTCTTCAAAGAAAACCCATTTGACCCTCGACTAAGAACTCACTCTTTATCGGGAAAAGAAAAAGAATGTTGGGCTTTTTGGGTAAATTACAAGTATCGAATAAAATTTATCTTCCTTTCAGATGAGGAAGTTTTATTTTTAGACGTTGGCGCTCACGATATTTACAAATAGTAAGAACTTGGCTAGGTCAAACCTCGGGGTCCAAAAATTAGAAAAACACTCCTAGGTCTGACCTAGTTTCCGGGCTTGACAGGGGGGGTTGGCGTTTTAAAATGGAAATGGAGGTCGGTCCTATGATGAAGACCTCGAAAATTTTAAATTTTTCAAAGCCACTTTAAAGTGTAAGGTGGCTTTTTTTATTTTCTTAGCACATTTGGCACCTTAAAAACTAAAAAGAAAGGAGGTGATTTCAATGAAAAAGGTGCTAATCGTGTTTCTCTTGGTTCTTTTTGGTGTTTGTTTGATAGCCCCAACAAAAGGTAAGGTTAGCAAGCCAAAGCAAAACGCCACTCAAAAAGAGGTAAAAGGATTACCTGATGTCCTCTACGATCGCCTTCAGGCCCGGGTTGCCAAAACAAAATGGGAGTGGGTGGGAGATTTTGTTCCCAACCTTGACCAGTACGAGATAGAT
>Ga0207433_10000443_pt1 | contig 95818 bp, 92 predicted proteins | sample YelNatPaOPGAMG01_FD_187559 | JGI IMG/M metagenome (GOLD analysis project Ga0207433, IMG submission 187559) | Hot spring thermophilic microbial communities from Obsidian Pool, Yellowstone National Park, USA - OP-RAMG-01 (SPAdes) (version 3) | ecosystem: Environmental > Aquatic > Thermal springs...
ACCTGAGAATGCTGGAGACCTTCCTCTCTTATTTTGGCAATGGTTTCCCAGTGTACCGCAATTTGATTTTGACCGCTTATGGCTAATTGAAATATGGAGATAAAAACAACTAAAACGGCTGAAATTTTTTTTACCCTAATCATTTTAAGCTCCTCACTTTTATGCTCAAACAAACACGCCTCATTAAATGCCACTTCTAATAACTGAAGCTATCCAGAATAAATTACCTTTTTTATTCAACAAATTCAATCAAGTATTAAAAAAACAATGAAGATTTTTTCATGATGAAACATTTGGTCAAATAAAAATTGATTATTTTCTATCTAAAGGAACCTTATAATAAGCTCAAATCTTCTTAGGAATTATGGGAAAAAACAAATTTCTTGACATAAACGATCATTTTTTCATATAAGATATGTGATATTTTACAATGATTGGAGTGAAGTGATGAAGTCAGAAAAGAAACTTTTTTTCTTAACATTATTAATATTTCTCTTTATTTTTGGAATCAATCTTCAGGCTCAAGATAAGTCTTCAGGACTCTTGACTGTCGAAAGAATTTTTGCTTCGCGGGAATTTGCCCCTGAATCTTTTGGGCCGGTTCACTGGCTGAAGGATGGGTCCTCATACACAGTGCTGGAAAATTCGGCCACCATAGCAGGAAGTAAAGATATTGTTCTCTATTCAGCCGCCAGCGGAACACGGAAAGTTCTGGTTCCGGCATCGCTTCTTATTCCGCCAGGTCAAACCTCTCCTCTATCCATCGATGATTATTCATTTTCCGACGATATGAAACGAGTCCTTATTTATACCAACAGCCAGCGAATCTGGCGCCAGAAAACTCGTGGGGATTATTGGGTACTGGATCTGATCAGTCAGCGGCTCAAAAAACTTGGACAGGGCTTTGAGCCAGCTTACCTGCAATTTGCTAAATTTTCCCCGGATAGTAAATTAGTTGCTTACGTTTACAAAAACAATCTTTATCTTGAGGACCTGGAATCAGGTTCAATTACTAAGCTGACCGAAGACGGCTCAGAAAATATTATTAACGGCACCTTCGATTGGGTCTATGAGGAAGAGTTTTCCTTACGAGATGGCTTCCGCTGGAGTCCTGATGGGACAAAAATAGCTTTCTGGCAGCTGGATACGTCCGGTGTTAAAGATTTTTATATGATTAACAACACCGATTCGCTCTACCCGAAAATCATTGCCTTTAAGTATCCCGAAGCTGGTGAAACCAACTCATCCTGCCGCCTGGGCGTACTGGACATACAAACCAGAAAGGTTGTCTGGTTGAAAGTGCCAGGAGATCCAAGAAATAATTATATCCCCTGGATGGCCTGGGCAGATAAAGATAAGATTATACTGCAGCACCTCAACCGCCTCCAAAACCGCAATGAAGTTTTGCTGGCCCAGGCTCTAACTGGAGATGTCCGCACCATTTTTGTTGATGAAGACAAAGCCTGGGTTGATGTTGACCCCGACCTTATTCTGTTTGATAAAGGAAATCATTTTCTCTTCACAAGCGAAAGGGATGGCTGGAAGCATGTCTACAGTGTAGACTTATCTGGAAACTTCAAATTACTGACCCCCGGCAATTATGATGTTATCCTTTTGGGCGGACTTGATGAAAAAAGAGGCTGGCTTTATTTCATCGCTTCTCCTGAAAATCCCACCCAGGAATACCTTTACCGGGTTCAAATAAATAAGCCTGGAAAACCAGAAAGAGTTACTCCCCCCGACCTTATTGGAACCAATTCCTATCAACTATCTCCTTCCTGCCAGTTTGCATTCCATACTTATTCCCGTTTCGGCCAGCCTCCTGTTATTGACCTCATTCAGCTTCCCCAATATCGACGGCTCAAAATTCTGGTTGAAAACAAAGAACTTACCGCTCGAGTAAATTCACTGCAAAAATCACCGGTTGAATTTTTCAGAGTTGATATTGGCAATGGAATACTCTTGGATGGCTGGATGATGAAACCACCGAATTTTGACCCGGCAAAAAAGTACCCTCTTTTTATTTATGTTTATGGCGAACCTGCAAGCACAACTGTCCGCGATGCCTGGGGAGGAAACACTTATCTCTGGCATCTTCTTCTGACTCAACAGGGATATATTGTGGCCAGCATTGACAACCGGGGTACACCTGCGCCCAGAGGACGCGATTGGCGAAAAATTATTTACCGTCAAGTTGGCATTCTGGCTTCGGCCGATCAGGCTGCAGCGGTAAAAGCCATGATTAAAACTTATAGTTTTATTGACCCCGAACGCATTGGCACCTGGGGCTGGAGTGGTGGCGGCCAGATGACTCTAAACGCCCTTTTCCGCTATCCTGATCTCTATAAAATGGGTATAGCCGTAGCCTTTGTCAGCGATCAGCGTCTTTATGATACTATCTATCAGGAACGCTACATGGGGCTTCCCCAGGATAATCCCGAAGGTTATAAAAATGGCTCCCCGATTACCTTCGCTCATCAACTTAAGGGAAAGTTACTCATCATTCATGGCACCGGCGATGACAACGTCCATTATCAGAGCTTTGAAAAGCTGGTCAATGAACTAATTGCCAGCGATAAGCTGTTTTCCATGATGATTTATCCCAACCGCTCTCATGGAATTTATGAAGGCAAAAATACTACCCTTCATCTTTACCAGACGATGTTGAATTTTATCAAACAAAATCTTTAGCCTTTAATCAAAACTTTCCTTTGAAAAAACTTTTATCAATATTTAAATTGAAGATTCAGTATTTTCATCTTAAAAAAGTTAATCATTAAAGAGGCCAGCGCTGTCCAAATTTTTTTTACTTTTCCTTCTGGCCAGATTAAAATATGGCAGATTATCGAATAATATTTAGTGGGGGAAAGATTATCTTCTTGAAATCAGGCTTGTACCAGCTTCTTGAATTAAAAATTTATCTCCATTCGCTAAGGCTCTTATAAATAAAAGGCCTGCCAGCCAATATTCCCCAAAAACGTTTATTCCTGTTATTCCTGATAAAAGTCAAAAAGCTGTCCCAGCTTTTTTTCCTCAGCCTTTTGTAGCACCGCTGCAGCCAGGACAATATCTTGAGCGGCTATACCAACCGTCTTGAAAAATGTAATTTCATCGGCTGCCAGCCTCCCTGGCTTTTTACCCGAAGCTACTTCGCCAAGCTCAGCCACAATTTGTTCTGGACCGAGAAGTCCTTCTTTCATCGGGATAATAAGGTCGCCCGCTTCCTCCAGGGCCATTTCCCTGCTATCTACAAATATTTTGGCTCGGGCGACGGTTAAAGAAGGAATCTCCCGTTCCTCGGGTTTGTAAGAGCCGATGGCATTGATATGAACACCCGGTTTTATATTCCTATCATCAAATACCGGAGTTTTAGAAGTTGTGGCTGTTGAGACGATATCGGCTGCTTCCAGAGCTTTTTGGGCTGAGTTGACTACCCTGACTGGAATAGACAGCCGCTCAGACATTTTCCGGGCAAAAACCTCAGCTCGTTCTTTATCCTGATCAAAAACTCTAACTTCTTCTATTTTACGGACAGAAACTACGGCCTCCAGTTGAAAGCGAGCTTGAAAACCAGCTCCAAAAAGAGCCAGCCGCTGGCTATCCGGACGACTCAGAAGCTCAGTAGCCAGTCCACAGGCAGCACCTGTTCTCAGCGCCGTCAAAGTACTTGCTTCTAAAATCCCTGAAGGATGGCCATCAGAGGATTCAAAGACCAGCATTAAAGCGTGGCTGAAAGGAAGTCCCTTTAGAGGATTGTTCTCATAGAGGTTGATAATTTTCACTCCCAGTTTTCCAGCCTCAGGGAGATATGATGGCATTATCAATGAAGTTCCGTTGGCCTCAGGTACATCCAGGCGGGTTCGGGCTGGGACTTCAACTTTATTTTCAGAAGCGAGAATGAAGGCCTTCCTTGCCGCCTCAATCGCCTCTCCCATTGAGCACACCTGAAGAATGTTTGCTGAAGAAAGAAGTCGGACTTTTCTCTCCGTCATTTTCAATACCTCTCAATGAATTTATTGACCACCAAAAATTATCCTTTCTTATCTCTTTAATTCTTTCTTTCTTTTTTCTTCAGTCTCAAGGCCGAAGGACAAACCGCCAGTCCACCAAGTGAGGTAACACGAAGCTCAGGCGGCATAGTCTTCCCCACCGCCAGAACAGCGTCTATGGTTTCATCCAGGGGAATGGGATTTTTATATCCGCCAAGGATAAGGTCAGCGCAGACAAAGGCATTGGCTGCGGCAACCGCATTCCTGGTATGACAGGGTATCTCACAGATTCCCTGTACCAGGTCGCAGACCAGGCCCATGGTGTTCTGAAAAGAGATGGCAGCGGCATCACAGGCCTGTTCAGCCGTGCCACCAGCCGCCTCTACTACAGCTGCAGCTCCCATGGCTCCGGCCGCCCCGATTTCCACCTGGCAACCGGCAATTTCTGCCGCAAATGTTGCCCGGTTAGCTACTATTAAGCCCACGGCTCCGGCCGCCAGCAAAGCCAGGCAGGCTTTCTCCCGGCTCAGATTCATCTCTTTAACGAGTGTGCTGATAACTCCAGGAATGGTCCCGGCTGAGCCGCCGGTGGGCGCCGCGCAAACCACTCCACCTGAAGCAGCCACATGTTCAGCAGCCAGGGCCCGGATAGCAGCCCGGGAGAGACAACCTCCAGTTAATCGACCTTCTTTTTCAGCCTGGAAAATCAAGCCAGCCGTTGGTTCAAGAAGCTTCATCCCCGTAATTTTAGTCTCCAGGCCTTCCTTAACTGAATCCAGCATAATATCCAACCGCCTGGTCATTTCAGCTAAAACTTTTTCTTCACTCCAGTTAAGCAACTGAGCTTCATAGGCCAGAGCCAGTTTGCCCAGGGACATTTTCTGGGAAGAAGCAATGGATATTATTTCTTCAGCTGACTTAAAAAGCGTCTTACCCGAAACCACAAAAGAAACCGGCGTCCCTTCCCAGAATATTACCCCTTCAACCTGGCTTAATTCCTTTCGCTCATAATCAGAAATGGGCTTCAAAAGGGCTGCTCTTACAAGAACTCTACCAGGCTTTTTTTCTGACTTTATAATTTCAAATTTAGCCAGCAGTTCAGTTTCACTTTCCAGAATTGCCCTTATTGCCGGAACCTCTCTATCCGAGGTTTCAACCAGTAGTTCGTAATAATCGCCAGTCAAAAATAAAGGCCAGCCATTCACTTCCACAATCTCTATAGCGCCTCCACCAACAGACCGGCCTTTCATCATAAATTTTTTTCCGGTAGCCGAAATCAATTCCAGCTGGACAAAATTGGGATGATCTGCTCCTTCAACTGGCTCGACAATAAACTCGAATTTATATCCATGCGAAGCAGCAAAGTCAATTGCCTGAAAAAAGCGAGAATCAGTTATTTCCCAGCCCAAAAGTCCAGCAGCCAAAGCCAAGTCTGAATTCTGCTCTCGAAAAACCAGAGCATAAGAGCCACCCTTATCAAAAACTATCCGTGTCAAGACAGGCTCTTCGCCTAAAAAACTTCTGGCCAGAGAGCCAAATCTAAAAGCAGCGGCCGTATGAGAAGAAGATGGCCCCCTCATAATTGGTCCTATGACATCATTGAAAATAGATATTGGTTTCATAATGAGTCATATTAACGACAGGTTATGATAATGTCAAATTTAGCTCAAAAAAACTAAGTTTCTTATCTTTTTTTATAAAAAAGTAAATCAAAAATAATGGCTTCCTCAGAAATTTCTTTAATAAAATTTTTGGTCAGGGTTCGACTTTCATTGTCAGATTCCCAGGAATTGAATTATTGGATATTTAGAGGTAAAATTATTTAACTCCAAATTAGATGATTAAATAAATAAAAATGCTCGCAAAATAGGCGAGAGTGCAAAAGCTAACCACATGGATGACGACTCTAAGCCTCTAAAGCAAAAGCTGAGCGAGGTTCTTATCGGCAAACCTCGCAGCCTGAAGGATCCTTCTCTTTTTCATAAACTTTCTCTCATTCCCCTTTTGGCCTGGATTGGCCTGGGAGCAGACGGATTGTCATCTGCTTCTTATGGTCCTGAAGAAGCTTTCAAGATGCTGGGAAAACATACCTATTTAGCTATTTTTTTAGCTCTGGCTACAGCTCTCACAGTTTTTATCATCTCCTATGCTTATTCCCGGATAATTGAGTATTTCCCTTCAGGTGGTGGTGGTTATATTGTGGCCACCCATACCCTGGGAGAAAAAGCTGGTGTCTTATCAGGTTGCGCCTTGCTGGTTGATTATATGCTGACTGTGGCTGTTTCCATTGTTTCCTGCGGTGATGCCATCTTCAGTTTCCTTCCCGTCTCCTTACAGGATTTTAAGATTCCCTTTGAGATTATGGCCATAATTTTTCTGGTCGTTTTAAACCTTCGAGGAATAAAAGAATCAGTAACAACCTTGTCCCCGATTTTTCTACTTTTTGTTGTAACCCACCTTCTTCTTATTGGCTCAGGCATTTTTCGCCATGTCCCAGAAATATCTACTGTGTATTCTAACATTCACAATGGCTTTCAGAGTGGATTAGCTACTCTTGGTCGGACAGGTTTATTTTTGCTGTTTCTCAAAGCCTTTTCCATGGGTGGCGGCACTTTTACCGGAATAGAAGCTGTTTCTAATGGCCTTCAGATTCTTCGCGAGCCACGGGTAGAAAATGGCAAAAAAACAATGATGTATATGGCCACTTCCCTGGCCATAACTGCAGCAGGAATTTTCATCTGTTATCTGCTTCTAAACGTTGCTCCAGCCGAAGGGAAAACCCTGAATGCCATTCTGGCGGAGAAAGTTTTTGGTAGTTTTGGTTTTGGTAAAATTCTGGCCATTCTGACTATTTTTTCTGAGGGAGCGCTACTCTTGGTTGCTGCTCAAACCGGCTTTGCCGATGGTCCCAGAGTTATGGCCAATATGGCTCTTGATTACTGGTTTCCCCGCAGATTCGCCTCTCTTTCTAACCGTTTCACCATTCAGAACGGCGTTTTGATAATGGGGGCTGCAGCCATTCTGCTTATAATTTATTCTCACGGCCACATCTCAACCCTGGTGGTAATGTATTCCATAAATGTATTTCTGACTTTTTCCCTCTCCGAGCTGGGAATGTCTAAATTTTTCATTACTCACCGGAAAACGGATAAGAATTGGAAAAAACACCTGCCGGTTCATCTTATTGGCCTGGTGCTTTGTGTAACCATTCTTACTGTTACCATTTCTGAGAAATTTACTTTAGGAGGCTGGCTCACTCTGGTCATTACTTCTATTGTCGTGGCTTTCTGTTTTTTAATAAGAGCCCATTATTCCAGAGTCAAGAAGGGAGTAAAATCACTTGATGAATTACTAAATATTCCTACATCGGGAAAACCTAATATGAATCCCCCTGACCCGAAAGAAATGACAGCCATTCTCCTCGTTAATGGTTACAATGGTTTTGGGATACATTCTCTTCTTTCTATCATCCGCAATTTCCCCGGCCTTTACAAAAACTTTATCTTCATCACCATAGCTGAAGTAGATGTTTCAGCTTTCAGAGATTCTAATCCAGTGGTCCATATCGAAACCGAAACCAAAAACTGGTTACAACAGTATGTTGATCTTGCCCGGAGGCTGGGATTTGCTGCCACCTATCGTTATGAGCTAAGTACCGAAGTTGTTCCCGCTGCTACTAGCCTGGTGGAAAAAACCGTAAAAGAATTTCCCCGATCTACTGTCTTCCTCGGGCAGCTGATTTTCCGCCAGACAGGTCTGGTCAGGCGATTGCTGCACAATGAAACTGCCTTCACCATTCAGGAACAGTTACACTGGAAAGGAATAACTACTATCATTCTACCAATTAGAATTTATATCTGAACTACCTTAGAAAATCTATTTTACCCCAAAAATCAGACAGGCTCTTATATCTATCTTGCTTCACTTAATGAAGATTCTTTTGCCTTGGATTAACTTTTATTATCACTGGAAATTTTTATATTTTGATAGGCCTTAATTAAAAGCTTTCTTTGTCATATTGACAGCCCCAGAAAAAATTCTTAAAGTAAGAGGGGAACAAAGGAATGGAAGAAAAAAATCTGTCAGCATCTGCTCACAAAAAGAAGATTCTTCTGGTCGAAGATGATGCTTTGATTGCCCTGATGGAATCAGAGCTTTTGCAGAGTGGGGGCTATGAAGTTCTAGTGGCTCATTCTGGAGAAAAAGCCCTGGAAACTTTCCACTCTGACCAGAACATTGATCTGGTCCTGATGGACATCGACCTTGGCCCGGGCATAGATGGGGCAGAGACTGCTCAACGAATGTTAGGAGAAAGGGATGTTCCTGTGGTCTTCATCTCCAGCCACACCGAACCGGAAATTCTGGCTAAAACTGAAGCTATAACTTCTTATGGCTATATAGTCAAAGGTTCCAGTGATACTGCTTTTTTCGCCTCCTTAAATATGGCCTTCAGACTTTATGAGGCTCATCAGGAACTGATTAAAAAAACAAGAGAACTGGAAGACCTGGCTGATAATCTCAGTAGCACCGTCAAAAAGTTACTAAAAATGCAGGAAGAATTGAAGGCCAGAGAGCAAAAGCTCAAAGAAGCAACCGAACACCTGGAAGCCACACTAAATTCTCTTCCCGACCTGATGTTTGAATTGGACGAAGAAGCTACTTATCTTGATATAAGGGCTCCCAAACCTGAACTTCTATATGCTCCGGTTGATAACCTGATTGGGCGGAAGGTCACCGAGATTCTACCTGAAAATATCTCAAACGCACTGAAGTACGCCCTTAAAGAAGCAGCCGAAAAAGGATTAGCAGAGCTAAATTATACCCTGGAACTTCCTTCCGGAACTCACTATTTTGAAGCTACCATTTCCAGAAAAGGAGAAAATCGACCAGGTAAGAACACCTTTGTGGCTCTGGTTCGCGATATAACCGACCGGGTAGAAGCTGAACTCAGCCAGCAAAAATCAGAAATCCGTTTCAGGCGGCTGTTTCAATCTATGTCAGAAGGAGTGGCCATTCACCGCCTTATCTTTGATGATCAGGGAAAACCAGTAGACTATGAAATAATTGAAGTAAACGAAGCTTACCAACATCATACCGGCATCAACCGAGAGCTGGCTGTGGGCAAAAAAGCTTCGGAACTTTATGGAACCGGTCACCCGCCTTTTTTAGAAATCTACGCTAATGTTGCTCTGGAAGGGAAAAAAGAAACTTTTGAATCCTACTTAGAACCATTAAAAAGGCTCTTCAAAATTACAGCCTTTGGTCTGGGTGAAGATATGTTTGCCACCATATTTGAAGATATAACCGAGATAAGAAAATCGGAACAGGAACTTAAAGAGAGAGAAGCCCGCTACCGTTTAATATTTGAAAATGCTCCTCTGGGCATCATTCAATTTGATAAAAACGGCCTGATAACCGAATGCAATGAAGAATTTGTCAGAATTATAGGTTCCAGCCGGCAAGCCTTGATTGGATTTAACATGCTGGAAAGAGCTGGAGATGAAAAAGTTAAGGAAGCTATTAAAGAAGCACTTTCTGGAAAAATTGGCTATTATGAAGGGATATATCATTCGGTAACCGCCAAAAAATCCACTCCCGCTCGCGGCTTTTTTGCTGGCATTTTTGATGCTGCAGGAAATTTTATAAATGGCATAGGCATATTTGAAGACTTTACCCAGCGCTTTCAAACTGAGGAAGCTTTACGTCGTTCCGAGGCGAGCTTTAGAGCTATCTTCGACAGCTCTTACCATACGTTCATCTTTCTGGATACTGAAGGCGTTATTCAATCTTTTAACCAGATAGCAGAGAAAAGAATGGTAGAAATCCTTCAAACTCATCTGGAAATCGGGAAAAAACTCGTAGATTTACTGCCGGAGAAATTTAAAGTCACTTTTCCCAAAAGTCTGGAAGAAGCTCTTTCGGGCAAACATGTCAGAGTAGAAAGGGAAATTCCTTTGGCCGATGGTTCATCAGCCGTATATGAATTCCATCTGACTCCAGTTTACGCAGATAATAGAAATATTACCGGTATTTTCCTTTCTGCTGAAGATATAACCGATAAAAAAAATTCGGAAAAGGCCCTGCGTCAAAGTGAAGAACGTTTTCGCTCTATTTTTGAATACTCGGGCACAGTAATGCTTCTTATCAACCCTGCAGATGGAACAATTCTTGATGCTAACCTGCAGGCTGAAGAATTTTATGGCTATCCGCGGGAAAAGCTGAGACAAATGAACATCAAAGAAATTAACATTTTGCCTCCTGATGAAGTGCAGAAGCGAATGGATGAAGCCAGGGAAAAAAGAACCAATTATTTCCTATTTAAACATCGTTTAGCATCAGGGGAAATTAGAGAGGTTGAAGTTCACTCCCATCCCATTCAATTTGGCGATAAAAAATATCTTTTTTCCATTATCATTGATATTACTGATCGGGTAAGATTGGAACAGCAGCTAAAAAAGACACTGGAAGAAAGAGAGCAAATTTTAAGGGAGTTGCAGCACCGGGTAAAAAATACTTTTGCCCTGATTTATTCTCTCATAAATCTCGAACTCAACCGACTCAAGGACAAAACCAGCCGGGCTCCTTTAGAAAGCTTTAAAAGCCGAATAATGTCTTTATCCAAGCTTTACGATTTATTATCCCTAAGCGAAAAATATCAGCAAATCAGTCTTGACCGGTTTATTCAGGAAATAGGCGACTTTGTTATCAAGAGCTATATTTCTCCAGATAAAAAATTAAATCTAAAGCTGGAGTTGCAACCTGTTAACCTCGATGCCAAGTCAGCAATTGCTTTAGGCCTGATTGTTAATGAGATTCTGACCAATTCCCTTAAACATGCTTTTCCTTTCAAAAAGTCCGGTCAAATTGAGGTCAAACTGCAAAAGGGCGGTGAGCAGCTTTTGCTGGAAATTTCCGATAATGGCGTGGGCTTACCAACCGAGCAGAAAGGAACTCCAGTTGCTGGCATCGGCCGAGAAATTATCGACGCTCTGGTCGACCAGTTAGAAGCCAAAATGGAAATAGAAACAGCAGCAGAAAAAGGCACCAGATTTAAAATTTTGGTTCCTGTAAAAAATCTTTTTAATTCTTCAGGAAAATAAAAAGCTAAAATTTTACAGAGATTGCCTGGCCATAGAGCTGATAAAACAGCGGAGGAATTTAACGGCCTCATCTGAACGGCGGAAAACAGGCAATCCTGATTGTTCCAGGTAATCAGCCAGCGGGTTATAAAGTCGGCCAGCATCTATGTTGATTACAAACGGCTTTTCGGTTTCCTTAAAGATTTTGACCAGGCGATTGGCCAGGCTTCCATCAGCATAAATATTTTCTGGATGAACGTCTCCAGGAGGCAGAGTCTGAAGAGCAGCTGTCATCGGCACACAGGAAATAACAGCACAATCGATGTTTTCATCCTCCAGAATCGCCTGAGCACAATTAGCAAAAGTGGCATCATCAGCCATCGGGGTGATATCGAGTGGATTATGAACATCCTGCAAGCGGTCAATGCCCAGAGGCTGGAGAATTCGAAGGATGTTGGAAATTGTTTCCTCAGAAAACTCACTTAGGACCAACTGGCCCTCTTCACCCTTTAGATTATCAGCCATAATCACCGATTCAAAACCGGCGTTGGATATCAGTCCGACTCGGTTGCCTCTGACTTTTTTCCCGGAAAGCAAAATTAAGCCTTTGATTAAATTTTCAAATTCATTAATGGATTCAGCCACCAGTACGCCAGCCTGGGTCATGAGGCTCCGGCCCACAGCATAATCGCCAGCTACCGAGGCAGTATGGCTGGAGGTAGCCCTCTGTCCTTCAGGACTTCTTCCAGACTTATAAGCCACAATTTTTTTTCCAGCAGCTATTGCTTTCTTAACTGCTTCTAAAAATCGCTGCCCATCCCCGGTCTGGAAACCTTCAATATAAACGCCAATCAGGTCAACTTCGGGCCGCTCCTGAAGATAGGTCATATAATCTCCTATGGTCAAGTCAAGTTGATTACCGATAGAAATGGCATAAACTGGTTCAAATCTGTCCTGATTGCTCATCCGCGAAAGCATAAAAGCTCCGCTCTGACTGATGATGGCCAGACCTGATTTAAAACCAGAAGGCCTTTTGAATTTATATTCAGGGATAAAAGTGCTGTCGTAACGACCGGGAACAGAGATTATTCCCAGGCAATTTCCGCCATTTATCACCGGTGCCATTTTCCCCTGATTTCTTCTTTCCCTGAGCAGATGGCGTAAATCCTCCTCGATGCTTTGAGTTCCAGATTTTTCTCCCAGCCCGCCAGCAATGATAATCACCGCTCGAGCCTTCTCCTGTTCAACTAACTCCTTCATTACCCCATAAACCTGCTCAGCCCCCAAAGTCAGGATGAAGAGATCAACACATTCTGGAAGCTCAGCTATGCTTGGTACACAGCGGCACCCTTCGATGTTATCCCTGCCTGGCTTGACCACATAAATCTTTTCTGGAGGAAAGCCATTCTTAATGACATTATTGAGAATGATATGACCCACATTCATCTTTTCAGAAACACCGATTATAGCCAGGTTCTGGGGCTCCAGAATCTGCTTAACCTGCTCCACTGGCCTCTGGCTCATCTCCATTTTCTGCCGAGAAAACCGGCATAAACCATCCAGGGGAAGTATTTTCCCCCTTCTAACCACCAATGGGTTCATTTCCAGTTCTTCTATGGTAAAGGCTTCCTGCTGGTTAAAAGGTGAAAAATCCTGGCCGATTTTCTGAAAGATCTGGATAGCCTCTATCAACTTTTCTGATTTAACCACAGCTTTCCGCCCCCGAAAATCCCTAACTATTTTCCCATAGGCAGCTAAAGGCTCAAGAACAGCTTCTATTGCTCTGGAACTCACGTTAGAAGAAGGCAAAATTGCCAGGCTGTGTCCCTCCTTAAAATGAGCATTTAGGTATTCTACGTCCAATCCGCCACCGCCAAATGTCACTACCGGACCAAAGTCCTTAGAAACTCTAAGTCCTAAAAGAAGTTCTGAACCAAAGCCAACCTGCTCAAAATCCACCAGTTCTACTACCAGAACCCCGGCTATGGAAGCATCAACATCATCAGGCGAAATTTTATTCTGGCCAAAGCGTCGGCTGTAAATAGAAGGAATTTCCTCGTACATTTTTTCAGCTACTTCTTTTATCTCTCTAACTGCTGCCTTAACTACCTTCACTCCACCCACATCAGATTTATGCTGAATCAGAGAGGAAACAACTTTTACCACTACCCGCTCAGTTCCTAACTTCTTCAACTGACTTAACAGAGGTTTTTTGCCCTTGGGCAAAAAGAAATATTTAGGAAGGCCGAAGCCATAAGCCTTAAGTAGAGCATAAACTTCTGGCTCCAGAAGGAAATTACGCCCATTTTCTTCAGCTATCTTAAAGATTAATCCCGCTTTCATTTTAGCCGCCCTAAGACTCATTTTTTCTCCCCTCATTTAAAATGAAGTTTTAATTGATTTACCTATTTCTTTAAATTTATTAATGTTCATAACTTTCTTAAATGGTAACCGCCCTCAGAATAATTCCCTGCCTTTATAACCTTTTTTTATTTTATTTAATTGTTTTCTGGCAGAAATGCCCATTTTCTCAATGTTTCTGAAGAGCTGCCTGACGGCCAAGCTCAAAGGCTTTCAGATTATTCTGGACCAGCTGAGCTCCCCTTCTTTCGAAGAGAACTTCTATGTATTTTTTGAGATGCTCTTCCCTGAGCGGCAGGAAAACGGAGGCAGCTCCCAACATGACCATATTTTGGGCTCTGATACTTCCTGCCTCTTTAGCCAATTTTTCTGAATCTATTAAAACATTGACCGGAGCTTTTCTTATTTCCTTAAAAATTTCCTCCAGAGGCGGATAATCTGGAATGTTGACGTAGGGAGCTGTGCTGGAAACCACCGCACCTTCAGGTTTTAGATATTCAAAATACCTTAAAGTTTCCAGCGGTTCAACACTTAAAATCATATCGGCTTCACCCAAAGGTATCAGGTCACTATAAATACGAGTATCAGACAGCCGGAGGTGGGACTGGACCGCCCCACCGCGCTGCGACATTCCATGGACTTCTGCCTGTTTGAAAAATAACCCTGCCTCCAGGGCCGCATTATCAATAACAAAAGCGATGGAGAGAATGCCCTGGCCGCCAACACCTGCCAGAATAATGTCATATTTCATAGTCAGCTCCTTTTTTTATCACCCAGAATCTGAATGCATTCTCGTCGGGCAATAATAACTGAAAGCCCGTGATAGGCCAGCTCTTCCTTTATGGTTTTGACGTTTTGCTCATGATTTTTAGGAAGCGGCACTATAACTTTAAGATGATCTTTCCCCACCCCAAGACCCTCTATCAGTCGGTTCAGTGGCTCTCCGGTTCCAAAGCTCGGTTGACCTCCAGTCATGGCCACCGTTCCATTATCAAGAATTATTACCGTCATATCGGTGTTAGCATAAGCTGCATCCAAAAGAGGGGTTATCCCCGAATGAGCAAAAGTAGAATCCCCGATAACAGCCACTGAGGGAAAAATCCCGGCTTCAGCTCCCCCCTTAGCCATAGAAACACTCGCTCCCATACAGACACAGGTCTTAACGGCATTATATGGCGGGAGAGCCCCGAGAGTATAGCAACCTATGTCAGAAAAAACATTGTTGTTTGGAAAATCTTTCAGGGCTTCATTGAGGGCTTTAAAAGTATCGGCATGAGGACAACCGGGACAAAGCTGTGGTGGTCTCTGAGCTATTTTGAAGTTTTCCACTTTCAAACCTTTCTTTTGGGACAAACCCAAGGCCAGAGAAACAGCATCAGGTGTTAATTCGCCACTTGAAGGCAGGCTTCTATCCATTTTACCCCTTATTACTTTCCCAGGAATCCCCGCTACTCCCCTTATAAATCTTTCCATAAACGGATAACCCTCTTCAATAACCAGGATTTCTTCTACTTTTTCTAACAGCTGCCGAAGTTTATTTTCAGGAAAAGGATAAGTGGAAATTTTTAAATAGGATGGTTCATAAGGCATTTTGGCCGCTACTTCTTTAAAATAATTAAAGCCTATTCCTGTGACCACTACTCCAAGTTTATTATTCTCAGAATTAATAACTAACTGGTTAAAAACCGATTGTTCCGCATATTCTTTGAGTTCTCCCTGTCTATCAAGTAGAAGCCGAAAACGTCGCTTAGCATTGGAAGGTAAAAGGGTCCAGTCCTCTGGATGGCCGTAGCTTAGCCCCTGATTTGGCAGGCGAGGCTCACGAACGCTAACTGAAGCCCGACTGTGAGCCAGTCGAGTAACCAACCTGATCATTACCGGAATTCCAAACCGCTCTGAAAGGTCAAAAGCTTCCCTGGTCATGTCGTAAGCTTCCTGATGGCTGGTTGGCTCCAAACAAAGAATACGAGCAAAATCAGCGTAATAACGGCTATCCTGTTCATCTTGAGAGGAATGCATTCCCGGGTCGTCCGCCACCACCACTACCAGCCCACCGTTAGCCCCGGTAATAGCGGAATTTATAAACGGATCAGCGGCTACGTTCAACCCCACATGTTTGAAGGAAACCAGGGCGCGTTTGCCGGCAAAGGAGACACCCAGAGCCTCTTCATAAGCCACTTTTTCATTAACACACCACCTGGCTAATAGGTTTTCCCCGCCGTTGGACAACCTGATAAGGTATTCCATTATTTCTGAAGCTGGAGTTCCTGGGTAAGAATACCCAGCCGTCAGGCCGGCATGAGCTGCAGCCAGAGCTACAGCTTCATCGCCAAGAAGAACCATCTTTTTCATTTTAAAATCCTTTGCTTAATTCTGGCAGATTGAAAATTAAAAATTAGTTTTAAGCATACAATTTAAAGCCTTCCTCTGTCAAGAAAATAAACCTTGCTAATATTTTACTATTCCTATAAAATTATGTTAGATTTTATATATATAAAGGACCATAAATTAAGGCCCTGAAAGCCGGCCTGACCGGCAAGGAGGTTTAGATGTTCCGAATATCTACCAAGGGACGTTATGGAACCAGGCTGATGCTCAACCTGGCTCAGCATTATCATAAAGGCTCAGCGGCAAGATCACTCAAAGAAGTTGCTGAGGAAGAAGGAATTTCTATCCGCTATTTAGAACAAATAATCATCCCTCTTAGAGTACATCATTTGGTAAAAAGTGTGCGGGGTGCTGGAGGAGGATATACCCTGATGAGACCGCCAGCAAATATCAAATTGAGTGAAGTTCTTCAAGCAGTTGAGGGTAATTGTTGTTTGGTGGAATGCCTGGAAGATAAGAATTTCTGTTCAAGAATTCCTTACTGTGCCGCCTATGAAGTCTGGAAGGAAGGGACCAGAATTATGAAGGAATATTTTGATTCTGTTACTCTTCAAGACTTAGTAAAAATAGCTGAAAAAAAGGGCAAAGTCAGGTCACGATCAGTTAAAAAGTAAAAGTTCTGATGCCAGGCTGGATTAGATTTCTTACTTCCCTAAAATTAGCTATTGTCCTCTTACTTTTGATAATTATCCTTTCTATCGTGGGAACCCTGATACCCCAGGATCAGGAATTATCCTATTATCAGCAACATTTTCCATCAGCAGTCCCTTGGATAAAATTTTTCCAATTAAATCATCTTTACCGTTCCGCTATCTTTCTAAGTTTGGTTTTTCTTTTTTTATTGAATTTGCTCTTTTGTTCAATTAAGCAGCTAAAATCCAAATTAACTTTATTAAAAAATAGGGAGAACTTTCTGGCAAAATTCTCCGCTAAAAAACAAGGTCCTGTTATTCAGATTAAATTGCCTGAAAGCCTGAAAACTAACCACCAATTCCTGCTTGCCGCTCTCCACCAAAAAAAATACGCTATAAAGGTCCGGATTAAAAATGGGCAGCCATTAATTGTGGCCAGGAGGGGGCTGGCGGGCTTATTTGGACCAGAAATTGTTCATTTAGGCCTGATGATCATCATAATCGGGGGGCTAATCTCTGCCCTTTTTACCTATCGAATATCAGTAGCTCTGATAGAAGGGGAAATTGCCTCAGTACCTAAAAATAACTTCAGTCTGCGATTAAACAAATTCAGTACTGAATATTATCCGGACGGCTCGGTAAAAAATTGGAAAAGCCAAATTTCGATCATAGAAAATAATGGGCAGCCGCTCAATGCTCTTGTTGAAGTTAATCATCCTTTCAAATACAGAGGATTGAATTTTTATCAAATAAGTTATGGACAGGACTGGGATAGAGCCACCGTTGAGCTCGAGATTAAAACTAAAGAAACACCAAGCCGGAAAGTAGTTCTCAAGTCAGGTGAAACAATGAAAATAGAACCAGCTATGAACGTCAGGCTGCTGAGTTTTGTTCCGGATTTTCAGGTAGATTCGGCCAACCAGATAATTAACCGGTCAGGAGTAGCTAATAACCCAGCAGCTTTAATAGAAATACAATCAGCTGGCCAGATTATTTTTTCTGGCTGGGTTTTTTATCTCTACCCTGATTTTATTCAATTCCAACAAAAAAATAAGCCCGAAGTTAAAGTAACCTTAAGAAAATTCTCGGCACCTTTGTTTTCAGTGCTGGAAATCTCCTCTGATCCGGGAACCGGGCTGGTCTGGATGGGTTCCGCTTTGCTAATGCTCGGACTTCTATTTTCTTTCTATTTCCATTACCAGGAGCTACAAATTTTGGTCGATTTAAACGGTTACCTTCAGATTTTTCCTTATGCCCAAAAAAATCGTGAAAATTTCTATCACGAAACCGAGCAGTTTTTGAAAAATTTAATTAAAATACAAGCTGATAAAGGAAACAGAGATGAATGAATTTACCTTTTTACTCCTGGCTTTCTTAATTTACCTCCTGGTTATGCTTCTTGGATTTATTTCTTTTTTTAATCAGCGGATAGGCTTAAGAAAAACTCTTTTTTACTTAGCCATCCTGGGCCTTGTTTTTCATTCCATCTCTCTGATTATAAGAACCATTGTAAGTGGACATGCTCCTTTTACTAATATGTATGAATCCATAAACTTTTTCGCCTGGTCCTGCGTTCTGGCGGTGATTATTCTGGAAAGAAAATATAATTTGGAAAAAACTGGCCCTTACCTTTGGTTAATAATAGTGGCTCTGATAGCACTGGCTTCTTCCCCTGCTTTACCCAAAAATATTACCCCGCTGGTTCCAGCTCTTCAGAGTTACTGGCTTTGGCTCCATGTCTCGGTCACCCTGCTGGGAGAAGCTTTCCTGGCTGTGGCCTTTGTGGCCAGCTGTATCTATCTGGCCTTGCCGCCTGGATCCGGGGATAAAGTTGAAGCTGAAAAAAAGAAAGAAAAATATGACTTGATTGCCTATAGAGCAGTAGCCATTGGCTTCCCGTTATTTACTCTTGGTGCCTTAGTTTTTGGGATGATCTGGGCTAACAAGGCCTGGGGTAGATACTGGGGATGGGATCCCAAAGAAGTCTGGTCTCTTATCACCTGGCTATTTTATGCGGTTTATCTTCATACAAGACTGGTAATGGGCTGGAAAGGAAAAAAATCAGCGCTGATTGCTATTATTGGCTTTCTGGCTGCTCTCTTCACTTTTTTTGGGGTTAATTATCTGCTCCGGGGACTTCATAGTTATGCCTGAGATAAGCTTTAGAGGCTCCTGATCTCTTTGTCTTTTTCTGAACCTAAAATTTTATTTTTAATTTCAAGAGAGCGACTCACCCGCTTTCTTTTCAGCCGCTTCAATCGTATTCATCAACAGCATGGTGACGGTCATAGGTCCAACACCTCCAGGAACCGGAGTGATAGCCTCAGCCTTTTCTTTTATGGTCTCAAAATCACAATCGCCCACCAAACGGAAGCCCTTAGCAGCCTTTGGGTCAGGAACGCGATTTACCCCGACATCAATCACAACACAACCTTCTCTGACCATATCTGCTGTAATAACCTTCGGTGCTCCCATTGCTGCCACCAGAATATCGGCTTGAAGCGTAAATTTCTTCAAATCCGGTGTACCGGTATGACAAATAGTTACTGTGGCATTGGCTCCAGGCTTTTTCTGCATCAGGAGAGCAGCCAGAGGCTTACCCACAATATTGCTGCGCCCACAAATGACCACATGCTTGCCTTCCGGGCTGTAGCCGCTTCGTACCAGCATTTGCTGGATACCATAAGGAGTGCAGGGCAAAGGGCAGGGTTCACCCCGTAATAACTTGCCAACATTAATCGGATGAAATCCATCCACATCCTTTTCTGGCGAAATAAAGTTAATAATTTTATCTGGATTCACCCACCTGGGAAGCGGCAACTGTACCAGAACTCCATGAAACCGAGCATCCCGGTTAAGACGATCAACCGTGCTGAGGATTTCTTCTTCCGATGAATCTGCTGGAAGATGGACTGTTTCCTCAAAAATGCCAACTTCTTCAGCGCCTTTAGCCTTAGCGGTAACGTATGAAACCGAGGCCGGGTCCTCTCCTACCAGAATAACTCCAAGTCCAGGGATAACTCCCTTTTCCCTAAGAAGGGCTGCTCTCTCTTTCAGTTCTTCCCTAATGGAAGCTGCTACTTCCTTGCCAGAAATTATTTTGGCCGCCATTTCTTTCTCCTTAATATCCTTTTACCCGCAAAGTTTAATCGATAATTAATTTCCGGTCAATATAGCGAATTTTTTTACATTAATTTCAAAGGAAAAGATCTAACTTCTGTCAGGGAAAATAGCTTTTAACCAAATGATTTTTCTAAAATAATTTCTTCTTTTGAATTTATAACCTCGATAGAATTTTTCTTTTTTTTGACTCCAAGCAAAGCTTTATCAGCCAGAGAATAGACCTGAAGAAGCTCAACCTGCTCAGTGGCCAGGTAAACACAGCCTACCGAAAAGCTAATGGACTTATTGCTTGTCTTATTAATGTGGTTATATTCTTCTTTTATCTTGCGGAAAATATTAAAAAGGTCATCCAGATTTTTTATTTCTTCTAAGAAAAAACCAAACTCATCTCCTCCAACCCGGCCGATAAGATCTGTGGACCTCATTTTATTTTTTAAGGCACAACCGAAATTTCTCAATAACTCATCTCCAAATATATGCCCTTCACAATCATTAACCTCTTTAAACCCATCCAGATCAAGCAAGCAAAAGGCGCCGTGGCCATTAAATCCGGATAACTTTGCCAGCTTTTCTTTTACTTCCGCCATAAAAAAATTTCTGTTTAGGATACCGGTTAAACCGTCCATTTCAGCCATTTTTCTTAAGGAAACACTATGAATAAAATTCTCTCTATTTAATCTTTCCAAATAATAAGAAACTGCCATTCCAATAATGCTGGCCGAAATAAGGAAAAAATTATTATTAATAAAGGCATAGGTAGGAAGAGGATTAATCTTTGTGCTGATCACCTCAAAAGCAATAATAATCAAGAAAGAATTAAGGCTGGCATATATGAATCTTAATCCCAAAAAAGCATAATTATAGATTAGAACAAGCATTAATCCCTGCGAATAAAGATACTGAGCTGGAGCCGGGATCATTGCCAGCATGGCCAGAATGCCGAAACCGGCCATTAAAATTGCCGAAGAAACCAGCGGCTGATAATATTTGACTGCCTGTTTTTTAAATAAAAAAGTCAGAGCTAAAACAAGAATAAGAAAAGGGTCAACCAAAGCAAATCGGATAAACCAAACCTTTGGCCAAAGAGGACCAACACTTATAGAATCAAGAACAGCAAAAATAGAATAAAGGAAAAAGCCCAAAATCATTGCCAATCTAAGGCGAGAAAGATTCTTCTCATGGTAGGATTCCAAAAACCTTTTTTCCATTTCCGATCGGGGAAAGGAAAGGGTCAGAGGATGAAATCTAAATGTCTCCATAGATTTTAATCATAAACTATTCTATCCTCTGATTCAAATGAAAATAATAATTAAAAAATAAGGGCCAAGATAAAATAGCTTCTTGATTTGCCAAATTTTTTTTGGTAGCTTAAATCAATGCTGACTAAAACCAGTTTTAATCTTGTAAGGAAAAAAATGAAAAGGTTAACTATAATTTCTGTTAAATTTATCCTTTCCACTTTGTTACTATCTATGCTTCTATTCGTTCCAGTAAAAGCGAAGGCTAAAACGAACACTAAAAACTTACCACTGGAGGTGTCATCATCTCAAAATCCGCTTCAGGCTCAGGAGGAAAAAAAATTCCCCATAGATGAGCTACACGACGAAATTTCTAAATTTATCAGCGGATTCCCTTCAGAATATTCGGCTTTGCTCCCCCTTCAGCAAAGTCCTGCCTGGACAAATTTCCATGATTCTTTTAATTCGATCTGGGAAAATATTAATAGCAAAAGGCTGATGGTAATGGAAAATTGGGCAGCTTCAGAACTGGTTGAGGCCCGGAATCAGACCCAAACTGTCTTTTATCCTTTTGGGGGACCTGATCTGTTAACTGCTTATTTACTTTTCCCTGAAGCTCAGACTTATATCCTGGTCGGCTTGGAACCTCCGGGTAATCTACCTGAAATCAATGCCCTTAAACAGCAGTCCCTGGAGAGTTATCTCACCGATATTAAAAATATTATGTCAGATTATCTCAGCAAAAGCTATTTTATTACCCATAAAATGAACGAAGAGTTAGATGAAAGAAAAATAAATGGCGTTCTTCCCCTGGTTTGTATCTTTTTGAAGAGAACCGACAACATAATTTCTGAAATAAAACGGGTCGAATTTGACGATTCCGGTAACCCGGTTGAATCTGACTATAAGTTAAGCCGGGTAAGAATCAAAAGGCCCGTTGGCTTTAAAATTACTTTTTTCAAGAAGGATTCCAGCCAATTACAAACTGTTTATTACATCTCCTGTGATTTATCCGATGAACGATTTACTCCTTCAGCCAGATTTTATTTATACCTTAATCGCTACGACTACTGGACCTGTTTTATCAAGTCAGCTTCTTACCTTCTGCATTACAAAAATTTTGCTAATCTGCGCCAGTTGCTTCTTAATAAGAGCAATTTCATTCTGCAAGACGATACGGGAATTCCATACCGCTATTTTAAGAGTGAAGACTGGGAAATTCAGCTTTACGGGCGCTATGCCAAGCCAGTAAAAGACTTTTCCGGCGTAGAACAGCCTGACCTTAAAGCTGCTTATGAAGACAAGGCCAGGGTCAAACCACTTCCCTTCCACCTCGGCTATCACTGGGGAACCAATCTCGATTGCCTGATTCTTTTTAAACGAAAAGCAAAAGCGGTTGAGGTTTCGAACTGAGCTCATGAAATCTAAATATACCCTTTACACAGCCATAGCTCTGGTCGTGGCTAACATGGTCGGCACAGGCGTTTTTACCAGTCTCGGCTTTCAGGTCAAAAGTCTCAGCTCCGGTCTGGCCGTAATTTTACTCTGGGTGCTCGGTGGTTTGATGGCTTTAGCCGGAGCCCTGACCTATTCTGAAGCTGTGGTCCTGATGCCCCGTTGTGGCGGTGAATATCATTTTCTTTCCCGGATGTACAATCCGGCCATAGGTTTTTTGGCCGGCTGGATTTCATTTCTGGTGGGATTTGCTGCACCGGTAGCGGCTTCGGCGGTAGCCTTTGCCAGTTATTTTAAAAATCTTCTGAGCCCGGAAATTATTGAGCGAGGAGATCATTTTATTTCTGGCCTGACTTCTACCAAAATTCTGGCTTTGCTGGTGGTGGTGGTTTTTACCGCCATTCATGCCGTCAACAAAATGGCCGGAGCAAGGGTCCAGAATATTGTTACGACTATAAATGTCTCCGTTATTTTTTTCCTGATTGCAGCTGGCCTTAAATACGGTGGCCATAGTTCGGTCAGTTTTGCCTTTGATTCCACTGCGTTAAAAAATATTCTCAACCCGGCTTTTGCCATCGCCATGTTTTTTGTCTCTTATTCCTATTCTGGCTGGAATGCTGCAGCTTACATTGCCGATGAGGTGGCCAACCTCAAACGTAATGTTCCCCTCAGCCTGGTCGCCGGAGCAGCTTTAGTTATGACGATGTATGTTCTTCTAAACTTTGTGTTCCTTTATACCGTGCCCATAAGTGAAATTTCTGGCCGAGTTGAGGTGGGACACATTTTTGCTACCAGGATTTTTGGTCAGCAGGGCGGAATGATTATGTCCGGCATCATTTCTCTTCTTCTTCTGGCTTCGGTTTCCTCCATGGTTATTGCTGGACCCCGGGTCTCTATGGTTATAGGTGAAGACCATCGCCTGTTTCGCTGGCTTTCGCGAAGAAGTTCAAAGGACATTCCATTTTTAGCTATTATCGTCCAGGGGATTTTTTCGACCATTTATATTCTGACTTCAGGTTTTGAGAAGATGATTATCTTTACCGGCTTCACCCTGAATCTGTCTACTTTCCTTACCGTGCTCGGGGTCATAGTAATGAGATACAAATATCCAGAAAAAGAAAGAGAATACAAAACCTGGGGTTATCCTCTAACTCCCCTATTTTTTCTGGCCTTTCAGTTCTGGATAATAATTTATGGCCTTTTGTATCGACCCCGGGAATCTCTGGCTGGCATTCTGATAACTCTTTCTGGCCTGATTTTTTATTATCTCAGCTCCAGAATGGAACGTAATTCTTCTCGAACAGCAGTCACAGGAAATAAAATTTAGACCCACCTTTATTATCAGCTGAGAAGACAAAGGTATATGGCCTCATCATTATTACCACCATATTCTTCAGGTTTTATTTTTCAGCCCCCTGTTTAACATGGAAATTCCGGGAGAATTAGAAAAAATACTTTTCTACTAAGAAAACTTCTTTTTTTCAGTAAAGAGACTTTTCCAGAATAATTTCCCCTTGAAGGTTTATTATGATGAAGGTGTTTTTCATCTTTTTGGCCCGGAGTAAAGTCCGGTCAGCCAGAGCATAACACTGATTAAAATCCTTAACTTCCGGCCCGAAAATCACCCCGTCCCACGCGATACCTCTTCAAGCGCAGGGAATTGGTCACGACAGAAACCGAGCTAAAAGCCATGGCCAGAGAAGCCAGCATGGGGTTCAGCTGAAGGTGGAAAAAAGGATACAGCACCCCGGCCGCTACGGGCAAAGCCACCAGGTTGTAGAAAAAAGCCCAGAAAAGATTTTGCTTGATGGTCCTGATGGTCTGCCTGCTCAGCCTTAATGCCTTGACCACCCGGCTTAAATCTCCTCCGAGTAGAGTGATGTCTGCTGTTTCCAGGGCCACATCAGTTCCGGTGCTCAGGGCCAGTCCGACATCAGCCTGGGCCAGAGCCGGGGCATCATTAAGCCCATCCCCCACCATGGCCACACTCATCTGCTGGCGCTGGAAAGTTCTGATAATTTCCAGCTTTTCCGAGGGCAACAGAGAAGAAAAAACTTGCTCCATTCCGGCCCGTTGGGCCAGAGCCTCGGCTGTTTTGGGGTTATCGCCTGTAAGCAGAACAGTTTTAAGACCCATTTTTTTCAATTCTTCAATCACCGCTGGTGCTTCTTCTTTCAGGCGGTCAGCTACAGCTATAAGGCCCATAACCTGGTTTTGTTTTTTATCTCCCAGAAGCAGGATGGTTTTCCCTTGTGTTTCCAGGTCTTCGACTTTCTTCAGAACTTTAGCCTCCAGAATAATAGCCGACATTTCCATAAACCTCAGATTGCCGAGTAGAATTTCTTTTTGTCCAACCCTGGCTTTTATTCCAAGACCTTCCATGGCCTTGAATTCTTCCGGGTTGGCGATTTCCAACCGTTCCTCTGCCGCTTTTTTCAGTACGGCTGCAGCCAGCGGATGCTCTGAGCCTTTCTCGGCACTGGCTGCCAGCCGCAGCAATTCCCTTTCTTCCAATTCAGAAAATGAAATAATTTCGGTAACTTCCGGTCGTCCATGAGTTAGCGTCCCGGTCTTGTCAAAACAAATCAGCTTAACTTTGCCAGCATTTTCCAGCGCTTCACCATTTCTGATAAGTATGCCATTCTCGGCTGCTTTGCCCGAACCAACAATGATAGCCGTAGGTGTCGCCAGACCCAGAGCACAGGGACAGGCGACAATTAGAACTGAAACAAAGCTCAACAATGCCCTGGTAAAAGCGGGTTGCGGGCCAAACTTAAGCCAGATAATAAAGCTCAGAACGGCTATAGCTATAACCACTGGCACAAAATACCCGGCCAGTTTATCTGCCAGTCTCTGCACCGGAGCCTTGGAGGATTGAGCTTCCTGGACGACCTTAATTATCTGAGCCAGCACGGTTTCGCTTCCAACCCTGGTCGCCTTAAATTTAAAATAACCGGTACCGTTTATAGTACCGCCAGTAACTGAATCCCCGACTTTCTTAAATACGGGAATACTTTCTCCCGTTAATAAAGACTCATCGACCGAAGTCTGCCCTTCTATCACCTGACCATCTACCGGTATCCTTTCTCCCGGTCTCACGACCACTACATCTCCTGCTACTACCTGTGAAGCCGGGACCTCCGTTTCCTGGCCACCTCTGATGACCATGGCTTTTTTAGCTTGAAGCTGAATAAGTTTTTGAATGGAAGTCAGAGTTTTCTTTTTAGCCCTGGCTTCCAGAAAGCGACCAAGAAGCACCAGGACGATGATCACCGCCGAGGTGTCAAAATACACCTCTGGTTTTACGCCCGCTCTTTCCAGCCAGTGCGGGAAAAAAGTAGCAGCAGTAGAGTACACATAAGCAGACAGAGTACCCACGGAAACGAGTGTATTCATGTCCGTGGCTCGATGAAGTAATGATTTCCAGGCCCGGTAGAGAAAATCCCGCCCGATATAAAACTGAACCACTGTGGCCATCACAAATAAAAGATAATGATTTGACAGCCAGGCCGGCACCCAGGGAATAACGTCTTTCATATTCCCCAGGAAAATAAATACTGCCAGGAAGCCCCCAATTAAAAGTTTCCTTTTAAGCTCCAGCAACTCGCGAATAGCTATTTTATCAACTGGAGATTCTTCCAAAGCTGAAGAGGAAGTCTCCAATACCTGATAGCCGAGATCCTCAATCGCTTTCTTTAACTGTTCCAGAGTTATTTCACCGGAAATAAATTCGATAGATACCTTGGCTGTTGCCAGGTTAGCCGTGGCCTTCACCACTCCCTGGTGGTGTAAAAGACTATTTTCAATCCGGCTGACACAGGAAGCACAGTGCATACCGGACACCGGCCATTCTATTTTCTCCACCGCCGCCCGATATCCAAGCTGATTAATCCTGTCCACCAGCTCCTGCTGGCTGAGGCGTCCTGGGTCATAAACCACTTTTGCCTGACCAGAAGCATAGCTCACCGAGGCCTCTTCCACGCCTTCGGTCTCAGACAGGACTTCTTCTATTTTCAGGGCGCAATTAGCACAGGACATACCTTCTACCGGTATCAGTATTTCCTGCTTTCCCTTCTGATTTTTGGGGAAGCCCTGCCCTTGGTTTTCAGAAAATTTCTGGTAATTATCGTTTTTCAAGCTTGCTCTCCTTAGCTTAAATTATAGCCCGATGGCTTATACTTTACAATTCCGATATGATTTATAGTATTTTCTTTCCAGAAGGGTCTTATTTCTGACTCGTCCGATATCTAAACGTGCTTTCTAATTTTTGCCTATTTTCTAAACCTCTGGTCCTGTTTCGGGGCCTGCCTCCTTTGGCCAAAGCAAAAAATTTTAGCTTCGGGGGTTAGTTTTTTTCTGGCAGTTAAGCAGAATTCTGTTAATTATCCACCAGATGGGATTTTTTTTTAACCAGAATTATTCAACTTAAAACCGCCTAACTTATTCATAAAAAAGGAATTAAAGGAGATGGTGTTCAATTCCAAAAATCCTCCTAATACTCCCCTTAGACTGGATACCGGGCCTAACCCGAAAGAACTTGTTGTTTGCTTGATAAAATTAAATATGCTAAAATTTTAAGGCATTCAACTAAAGGAGAAAAATATGTCTGGACATTCTAAATGGCATTCTATAAAACATAAAAAGGCGGCAGTAGATGCCAAACGGGGAAAGTTGTTTACCAAGTTGATTAGAGAAATTAGCGTGGCCGCCAGAGCAGGAGGCGGGGATCCGGAAAAGAACCCTCGTCTGCGCAAGGCTATAGCCGAGGCTAAAGCTGTTAATATGCCGGCTGATAACATCAAGCGGGCTATTATGAAAGGTACAGGCCAGCTGGAAGGAGCCGCTTACGAAGAAGTGGTTTATGAAGGATATGGACCAGGTGGAGTAGCTATTTATGTTACTGCTCTTACCGATAATAAGAACCGCACCGTTGCTGAACTGCGCCATATTTTTTCTAAATTTGGCGGCCGTATGGGCGAGTCCGGCTGCGTTGCCTGGATGTTCAAAAGACAGGGGTATATTGATGTAGAGAAATCAAAAGTGGATGAGGAAAAGCTTCTTGAAATCGCTCTTAATGCTGGAGCAGAAGACGTTCGGGATGATGGCAGCAATTTTGAAATCATCACCGCTCCAGAAAATTACGAGACAGTAGTTGAAGCTTTAAAGCAGAATAACATAGAAATTTCTGCTTCCAATGTTGGCTATCTTCCCCAGAATTATGTTAAACTGGAGGGTAAACAAGCCGAACAGTGCTTAAGACTTATTGAGGAGCTGGAAGATCATGATGATGTCCAAACCGTCTCGGCTAATTTTGATATTGATGAGGAAGAAATTGCTCGCTACTCAGCAGCCAGTTAATTAAGAATGGCCTCATAAATGAGGGTTCTCGGGATAGACCCAAGCCTGCAGTCGACGGGGTTTGGTATAGTCGAAGAAAAGGGCCATAACTTGCAAGCTGTGGCTTACGGGATAATCAAGACGGAGCGGCGAGCTGTTTTTCCCCGGCGACTCAATGAAATTCGAATGGAAGTGGAAAAATTAATTGATCATTTCCAACCAGAGGAGGTTTCTATTGAAAACCCCTTTTATGCTCGAAATGTTAGAACAGCTATCTCGCTGGGCCAGGTCAGAGGAGCAATTCTGGTGGCAGTAGCTTCTAAAAACCTTCCTCTTTTTGAATATTCAGCTCTGGAAATAAAAAAATCAGTTACCGGTTACGGTCAGGCTGAAAAAGACCAGGTTCAAAGGATGGTCAAAATACTTCTTAACTTAGAAGATGAGTTAATGTCTCTGGATGCTTCTGATGCACTGGCAGCAGCTATCTGCCACCTCAACCAGAGGCTGCTGGCAGTAAAAATTGGAAGCAATCCAAAGAAAGAATCCAAATGATTGCTTACGTTAAAGGAAAGTTGCTGCAAAAAAAGCCAGGCGAAGTAGTTGTAGAAACCAATGGTGTTGGTTATTCGCTGCTGATTCCACTTTCGACCTATTTTCGGCTGGGTGAGGTGGGCTCTACTGTCGAGCTTCAGGCCCATACCCATTTGACTGAGAATTCCTTAACTCTTTACGGCTTTTTCAGCCAGGAAGAAAAAAATCTTTTTTTGAAGTTGATCAGTATTTCTGGGATAGGACCTAAATTGGCCTTAAGCATTCTCTCTGGAATTGAGCCTTTAGAGCTGGAAGAAGCAGTCAAAAATACAAATGTCAGCCGGCTGGCAATGATTCCGGGAATTGGCAAAAAAACAGCTTTGCGGGTGGTAATGGAACTGGCTGATAAGATGGAAAAAAAAGAAAAAGTCCTGTCAAAAAAAGAGTCTAAAGAAAGAGAAGACCTGATTTCGGCTCTGGTTAACCTTGGCTTCAGGAGGAAAGAATCAGAGCAGGTAGTAGACCTTACCGTAGCCTCTTTTGGAAATCAGGCTGGCTTTGATCTTCTTTTAAGAGAATGTTTAAAAAGAATGTCTCGCATTTAATTTTTTAGCAAATGAATCTTTTAGAGAATAAATAGTTAAGAGGAGAAAAAATGCCGGCAATTTTAACTCCGGTGAAAACCAGAGAAGATTTGCTGTTTGAAGATAGCCTGAGGCCGCAGAAATTTGATGATTTTATCGGCCAGGATAACATCAAAACAAATCTAAAAATTTTCATTCAGGCCGCCAGAAAGAGGAACGAAAATCTCGACCATGTTTTACTTTATGGGCCACCCGGACTGGGAAAGACCAGCTTAGCCTATTTAATTTCTAAAGAATTGGGAGTAGGAATCAAACCCACTTCGGGACCGGTAATAGAGAAAGCCGGCGATTTATCGGCCATTCTAACCAGCCTTCAGGATAAGGAAATCCTGTTCATTGATGAAATTCATCGCCTCCACCCGACACTGGAAGAAATTCTTTATTCCGCAATGGAAGATTTTAGCCTTGATGTCATTATTGGACAGGGACCAGGAGCAAGAAGTCATAAGCTGAAAATTAAAAGATTCACTTTGGTGGGAGCTACCACTCGAGCTGGAAAAATCACCGCTCCCCTGCGCAGCCGCTTTGGCATTGTTCACCGTCTGGACTATTATCAAGAAGAAGAACTAAAAAAAATTATTATCCGTTCTGCCCGAATCCTGGGAGTAAAAATAGAAGAAGGAGGAGCAGAAGAAATAGCCCGAAGGGCCAGAGGAACGCCCAGAATCGCCAACCGTTTGCTGCGGCGGGTAAGAGATTTTGCTGAAGTTAAGGGCAATGGCCGAATTGAAGCTAAAATAGCCCGTGAGGCTTTAGACCAGATGGAAGTGGATTCTCTGGGCCTGGATGATGTGGACCGGAAAATCTTACTGACAATAATGGAAAACTTTGGTGGCGGTCCTGTTGGCATTAACACCATTGCTGCCGCCATAGATGAAGAGAAAGAAACAATTGAAGGCATTTATGAACCCTATCTGATGAGATTAGGATTCTTAGAAAGAACTTTACGCGGTCGGAAGGTAACGGCCAGAGCTTATGAGCATCTCGGATTCCGGCCACCGGCTGACCAGAAGAAACTCTTTTAAAATCCGCTATGAACCTGAAAATCCTCATTTCTGATTATGATTTTGAATTGCCTGCAGAGCTAATTGCCCAGCAACCATTGCCTAACAGGGATGACTCCAGAATGATGGTAATTTATCGGAAAGAAAAAAAATTTGAACACCGCTGCTTCAGAGATATTATTAATTATTTCCAGGAAGGAGAGGTTATTGTAATTAATGATACCCGGGTCATACCGGCCAGAACCTGGGCCAGCAGCAAAAACCATAAAGACAAAATCATCGAATTTCTCCTGCTAAGAGAAATAAAACCTAAAATCTGGGAGGTACTCTGCCGTCCGGCCCGGAAGGTCAAAGAAGGAGACGAACTGATTTTTGACCAGGAACTTGAAGCCAAGGTCATTAGCCGGGGACCAAGGGGCCAACGAGTACTGGAATTTAATACTGATAAAATTCAGGAAAAGCTCCGGGAAATCGGCACTCCTCCACTGCCTCCTTACATTAAAAGAAAAAAAGATGACCCCAGATTAAGGACTATTGACCGAGACCGCTATCAAACTGTTTATGCTGTCAGGGAGGGTTCCATCGCTGCTCCCACTGCCGGACTTCATTTTACCGAAAATACCCTAACTGAATTGAAAAAAAAAGGAGTACAAATTCTGGCTATTACTCTCAATGTTGGTTTGGCTACCTTTCAACCGGTAAAAGTAGAAAAAATAACAGAACATCGGATGCTGGAAGAATCATTTTTCATCTCAGAGAAGGCAGCCTCTGAGATTAGCCGGGCCAAAAAAGAGCATCGCCCTATTACTGCTGTAGGTACAACAGTAGTCAGAACCTTAGAAAGCTCCTGGCAAGACGGACGAATAAAGCCTGGACAGGGTACTACTTCTCTGTTTATATATCCTGGCTATGAATTCCAGGTTGTAAACCGGCTTATCACCAACTTTCATCTCCCTAAATCTTCTCTCCTGATGCTGGTTTCAGCTTTTGCTGGCTATGATTTGATAATGACCGCTTATCGGGAAGCAGTTAAAGAAAAATACCGCTTCTTCTCTTATGGCGACTGCATGTTAATCATCTGAGAATCTAATACCTGCTTCCAAGAAACTTGAATTAATCCTAAGAATCGGAGCAAAAAATTATATTTCCGGGCTTAGCTAAGGATTAATCAAGGCGACGATGAAAACGGACAATGCTCAATAAATTTATAACTACAGCCAGAATAACAAGGGCCAGAGTTTCCTCATAAAGAGAAGAAAACCCCACCCCTTTAAGAAAAATTCCTCTTAAAATAACCAGGTAGTAACGAAGAGGAATTACGACTGTCAGCCATTGGAAAAGACGGGGCATATTTTCTATGGGAAAAACGAACCCAGAAAGAAGAATCATTGGAATCATAAAGAAAAAAGAAGTAAGCATGGCCTGCTGCGGAGTACGGGTTATGGTGGAAACAAATAAGCCGATTCCAAGAGTACTCAGCATGTAAATAAAGCTCAAGCCCAACAAAAGCAGGAAGCTTCCCCGCAAAGGCAAATTGAACCAGAACCGCGTTAAGAGCAAAATAAGCAACAAGTCCGCTGTGCCGATGATAAAAAACGGGAGTAATTTGCCAAGAATAATTTGAAGTGGTTTTAAGGGGGTAACAATTAATTGTTCCATGGTGCCCTGATCTTTTTCTTTGACAATGGCCATCGAAGTTAAGATGATTGTCATCTGCATAAGTAATAGACCAAAAATGCCCGGCAGGAAAAAATTCCGGCTGGAAAGTTCTGGATTATAAAAAACCCGAGCCTCAGGTTCTATAGTAACTGGTCGCCAGATAAGTCCCAGCTTTTCGCTCATTTTTAACATTACTTTGCTGCCAAATTGCTGGCTGATCATTTCTATATAATTAATTCCCTCAATCGCCGTCTGGCTTTCGGTACCATCAATAGCTACAAAAAAGACGCCCTGCTTTCCGGAAAGAATACTCCGCTCAAAATCGGGCGGAAAAACCAGAACCACTTCAGCCTTTCTTTGGTCCAAAAATTTATCAACTTCTTGAATAGAATTAAGGCGGCCAGTTTCCTTAAAATATCCGGTGTTAAAAATTTCCTGAATAAAACGGCGGCTGGTAAGAGAATTATCTCCATCATAAATGGCAGTGGGAATATTTTTCACATCAAGGTTAATCGCATAGCCGAGAACCATTATCTGAATAATAGGAGCTATAATAATTATAACCATTTGCCGCCGATCCCTTCGGATCTGAATTAGCTCTTTTTTAATCAGACTTAATATTTTTCTCATCTATCCAAACTCTTCTTTAATTTTCTGGAGCTGATAAAAGTAATAACCACAGCATAAATAAATAGAAAAATTACATCCTTATAAAAAGCAGATAGGCCCACCCCTTTCAGAATAATAGAGCGCAGGCACACCAGAAAATACCTGGCAGGAATAATATAAGTAACTCCTTGAATTAGAAGAGGCATATTCCGAATAGGGAAAACAAATCCTGAAAGAACAAAAGCTGGAAGCAGGGTGGACAACCCGGCCATGACAAAGGCTATCTGCTGAGAATTAGCGATAGCTGAGATGAGTAATCCCTGACTTAAACCACAGAAGAGAAAAATGATAAGGACAAAAAGCAGCAGAAAATAATTACCGATAATATCAATGCCAAAAAGTACCTTACCCACCAGAAGAACTAAATGGGCTCCGATAATTGACAATAAAAGATATGGGATAACCTTCCCGATAATCATCTCTTCCGGACTGAGCGGGCTTAGCAAAAGCTGTTCAATTGTTCCCTTTTCTTTTTCCCTGACGATAGAAAGCGAAGTAGCCAGAACAGTTATAATCATCAGGATAAAGGCCATTAACCCAGGGACTAAAAATCTTGAACTTTTTAGCTCAGGATTGTACCAGATACGAATCCGGGCCTCGAGAGGAAAACTTAAGCTGTGGAGACCAGCTTTATTCAAAAATTTCAGGTTTATCTTTAAAGAATACTGCTGAAATATGGCTGTTAGGTAACCAAGACCAGTAGAAGCGCTACTGGAATTGGCCCCATCAGCAATGACCTGAATTGAAGCACTCTCGCCTCTATCTAAGCTTCGAGCAAAGCCTTTAGGAATAACTACTGCCAGCTTTATATCTTCCCTATCAAGAAGCCGGTCAATCTCTGTCCTGTTGTTCAGATAATATTTTAGGTCAAAATATTCACCTGAAGTTATTTTTTGAATCAACTCACGGCTATAAGAACTTTTATCTTCATCCAAAACAGCCAAGGCCAGATGCTTAACATCAAAATTTAAAGCATAACCATAAAGAATCAGGACAAAAGCGGGAAGGACAAGTATCATAGTCAAATAAATAGGGTCTCTTCTAATCTGGGTAAATTCCTTTCTGATTAAAAAGGCAATCCGGATCAGACTCATCTTATTTACCCTTCTCTCCGGCCACCTCTTCCAGACGGCGAATGAAAACATCTTCAATAGTTGGAATTATTGGCCGAAGATCAAAATCTTGCAGATTGCTTCTATCTAATTCCAGCTTTATATGTTGAATGGTTTCCGGCTCAACCAAAAGATGCAACTTCCGCCCAAAAAGAGAAATCTGTTTAATCTCAGGCTGAGCTTTAAGTAGCTCATAAGCCTTTAAGGGCTCAGAACAAACCAGTTCATAAATTTTTTCTGGAAAATATTTCTTTTTAATTTCCTGAGGACTACCAGCAGCAATAATTCGCCCAGCATGGATAATTCTTAAATCATTGCAGTATTCGGCCTCGTCAAGGTAATGAGTGGTAACAAAAACAGTTTTTCCTCTCGCCGCCAGCTCATAGATTAAATCCCAGAATTTTCTTCTGGAAACAGGATCGACACCGCCAGTAGGTTCGTCCAAGAAGATGATCTCAGGATTATGAAGAAGGGCACAGCTCAAAGCCAGGCGCTGGCGCCAGCCAACCGGCAGTTCCCTGGTCAGCATTTTTTCCAGCCCAACCAGTCCAATTATTTCTTTATAATATTGAATGTTTTCCTTAAGTTCTCTATTTTTCAAGCCATAAACCCGGCCAAAAAAATCTAAGTTTTCTTCAACTTTAAGGTCAAGATAAAGAGAAAATTTCTGGGACATATAACCAATTTTTTCTTTTATCCTCTCGGACTGATGGTAGACATCATAGCCAGCCACCCGGGCCTGGCCTGAAGTTGGAGTCATAAGTCCGCAGAGCATCCTAATCGTCGTCGACTTGCCGGCTCCATTTGCTCCTAAGAAACCAAATACTGTTCCCGTTTCCACTTCAAAAGTTACTCCATCTACAGCTACAAAATCACCAAACTTCTTGGTCAGCTGCTGGACTTCAATGGCCAGAGTCATTGCTTGTCACCTCTGTTTTTTTCTTCATCATAAATATGAACGAATTTTCCAGCGAAGGAGAAATCAGTGCCGCGCTTTGAATATCAAATTTTTCTCGAGCCAGCTGATTTCTGAACTGAAGCCAATCAAAATCTGGGGGAATGATTAAATTAACTCTATCTCCAAAAAGTTGAACGTCTAAAAACATATTTTCTTTCTTCAATCTTTGATAAAGCTTTCTAACCTCGGAAGTAACAAGTTCTAAAACCCGTCCCTGGAGTCCTGCTTTCAGCTCATCTGGCGGAGCTAAAGCCAGAATTTCTCCCTGGTAGATAAAAGCTACTCTGGATGCTCGTTCGGCCTCATCCAGGTAGGGAGTCGACATCATTATTGATTTTTTCTCCTGTTGTAATTTAAAGAGAATCTGCCAGAAATCCCGCCGCGAAACCGGATCCACTCCGGTTGTAGGTTCATCCAGCAGCAATAAATCAGGCTGGTGAATAAGGGTACAGGCCAGGCCTAATTTCTGTTTCATTCCGCCGGAAAGCTTATCGGCCAGGCGCTGCCTAAAAGGCTTGAGCCGGGTAAATTCCAGAAGAGATTCAATTAGACTCTGGTAGTTTTTTATGCCGTAAAGCCCGGCAAAAAATTCCATGTTTTCCTCAACGGTTAAATCCCCATAAAGACTGAAATTCTGTGGCAGATACCCAATCCGGCCCCTTAAACTGAAGTCAAATTCAATTACTTGGCGGCCGAATAATACAATCTCTCCCGCCTCAGCTTTTTCCAGCCCACAAAGTAGCCGGAGAGTAGTGGTCTTTCCAGCTCCGTCCGGTCCAACCAGAGCCAGGAGTTCTCCCGGTTTAAGATTTAAATTTATAGAACTAACAGCTTTTATCTGGCCAAAACTCTTTCTCAGTCCTCGAACCTCTAAAATTAAATCTGACATTTTAGACTCATTGAACCTTGAGGTAGGCATCTGCCGGCAGGCCGGGCTTCAGCCATCCTTCAGGATTGGGTAGCTCAATCTTGACTTTAAAAACCAGCTTGACCCGATCTTCCTTAGTTTGAATATTTTTGGGTGTAAATTCGGCTTCCGGAGAAATGTAGATTACCTTTCCGTAAAAACTCTTATCCGGAAAAGCATCTATTTTAACCTCGGCCTTCTGACCCAGTTTGATCCTCCCCACGTCCTTTTCGCCAATATAAACCCAAAGTTCAACCGGATCGAGGCGGGATATGGTAACCACGGAAGTTTGGGGACTGATCAATTCTCCTGGCTCCACCGTTCTTTCTGTTACTACTCCCCTAATGGGAGAAAGCACCAGACAATCGGCTATATTTTTCTTTAATATTTCTACCCCTGCCTCAATCCGGGCTACCTGAGCTTTAGCTGCTTTAATTTCTTCTGGGCGAGCCAAGTTCTTAAGCTTTTTTAAATTTTCCTGAGCCTGAGCATACTGGGCTTGAGCCAGGCTCAGATAATTTACCGCATCTTCCTTCTGCTTCTTGGTGACGCTACCTTTTTCCCACAAATTAATAAAACGTTCGGCATCTTTTTTAGCCTGGGTAAAATTTACCTCAGCCTGTTTTAATTGCTGCTCAGCCTGTTCCAGGTCTTCTTTTCTGGCCCCCTGAAGGAGAAGTTCCAATTGAGCTTGAGCCTGGGCCAAAGAAGCCTGGGCCTCTTTGAGCTGCAAATCAAGGTATTCATGGTCAAGTTCAGCCAGAGGATCTCCAGGTTTGACCTCCTGTCCTTCTTCAACCATAATCCGGAGCACGCGGCCGCTTACCCTTGGATTGATATAGCTCTCCCGGCTTTCTATCGTCCCTGTAACCTGAATTAGATTGGATGACTCTTCCGAATGGCAACCAGAAAAAAATAAGGTAATTATTATCAGGCAAGAAACAATTAAACCTATTTTATGCCATTTTGTAATCTTCCATCTTTTCCCGATAGATTTAAATTGGCGCATTTTTCCCTCACTTTCCTTTCTTTTCATTTCCTCTCTTTTTTTTATCCTTATCATCATTGATAAAAAGGCCATAAAAAATAATATTAATTATTTCGCTTAATAAGGCAGACGGAGAATAATCATTTTTAATCAACCAATCTGGAGTCATAAACTCCTGGGCTAATGAAACGAATATTTCCAAAAATAGATTCGGATCCAGGTCCGGCCTTATTTCTTTTCTTCTCAGACCCTCGGCCACAATCTCAGAAAATAGAGGAAAAATCTTTTTTCTTCGAAATGATTCCATTTCGGCCCAGACTTCAGGAAGCCTGGTTTTTAAATCCTGAAGAAAATCCCGACTTATTTCCGAAAGGAAGCGGCTTAAAAAAGTTAGAAAAGAAGATAGCTTTTCTTTAACCGAGCTTGTTTCCGCTGTAACCACATCATTTAAATGGCAAAATGTCTGTTCCTCAACTCTTTCTATCACCTTTCGCAACAGGGATTCCTTATCAGGAAAATAGCGATAAAGAGTGGCCTTGCTTATAGCCAGATCCTCAGCAATCTCGTCCATGCTCAGCCGACTATAGCCGTACTTAAAAAAAAGGATCCGGCTTCTTTCCAGAATTCTATCAAGAAGAAGATTTTCTTTTTTAGATACTTTTAAAACAGATTTAGTTTTCATGGTTTAATTATACCAAATTAAAAAAATTCAGGTCAAGCCATTTTGGTAATAAATAAAACCACCGCAAAAAAAATTATTTTTGGCGCTGTCTTTTTTTTTCCCTTTAGCAAACCGTCTGTAAAGGGTTAATATGGACATTATGTAAAATGCAGGCTATTTATTTTTTTACCCCTCGATGATGCCCAGTGGAGGGGTTGTCTTCCAGCGACCGCGGGTGAAATCCGGAAAATCAACCGGTTTGGAACGGTTGGCCACCGACTTTTCACTCAGGGCCACAACCACGCTCCAGGCCGCGGCATCATAAACATTCATGTCAGTTGGCTGTCCAGCCCGCAAGCATTCAATCAAACGATAATCTTCAATATAATCCATTCCTCCGTGTCCCCGACCTTCTCCTTTTTGGGCCAGTTTTTTCCATAAGGGATGCTCAAATTCGGCTGCATATTTTTCAATATCTTCCCATTCATCCTCAGGGCTTCTCCCTTCGATATAAATTCTATCAGGCCATTTCTGCAGTAAACCTTTTGTCCCTTGGATCATATGAATCCGGCTGTAGGGGCGGGGCAAATTGGTATTATGAATAAGAATAATGGTTTTCCCTAACTTGGTTTTAATAAGAGAAGAATTAACATCGCCCAGAACAAACTTTTCCTTGGCCTGACTGGAATTAGGGCCAAATTTCTCCACAGCATAAAGATGGAGACCAAGCGAAGGCGAACTCATGGAAACTAAATAATCAAAGGCATCGCCGCGGTTGATATTCATACACTGAGCTACTGGACCAAGTCCATGAGTGGGATAAAGGTTCCCATTATATTTCCAGGAATACTGACGCCTCCACAAACCTTCTCCCTGGTTAGAGAATTTTACCGCCCGCAAATCGTGAAGGTAACCGGCTTCAGCCTGAAGTATCTCGCCCAGCAGTCCGCGTCTGACCATGTTGAGGCTCATTAACTCTATCCGGTCATAGCAGCAATTCTCCATCATAACACAATGCTTTTTGTACTTCTCCGCAGTTTCTACCAATTCCCAGCAACCTTCGAGGGTATAGGAAGCCGGAACCTCAGTAGCACAGTGTTTGCCATTTTTCATAGCAGCCACACAAACTGGAACATGCCATTCCCAGGGAGTAGCTGTCATAACCAGATCCAGATCTTCTTCCTCACACATCCTTTTAAAATCCCAGGGACCACGAGAATATCCCTTGGGCTTGGGAAATCCAGCCTGTTCCACTAACTTCTGAGCTCTGACCACTTTCTCTTCCACAATGTCGCAAATTGCCTTAATTTCCACACCATCAATATTCAGATAATTCTGAAGGTGAACCGAACCCATTCCCCCTACTCCCACAAAACCGACCCTTACCAGATCAAGCGGTTTACTGGCAAAAAGCGGGCTATAGTCAGTGGCTTGAGGAATGGCGCCAAAAATATTTTTATCCTTAGCCAACAGCCAGAGACCGGCTGCCCCGCTAAGACCAATTTTTAAAAAGTCCCGACGGCTTTGATTTTGAAGTTCTTGCTTGTCGACTGGCTTCTTCATTTTTATTTCTCCTCAATTTTTTAAAGGATATTTTAAATTTTTGTTTTGGTTACACCTCTTAAATTGCTCTAAGTCCAAATACTTTTATATCTCAGATTAAAGATAAAACTCAACTATTAATCAGGATAAAATAAAATTTATTTTCTCCGCCTAAGGCAAAATGATTGAAAAAATTCTACCATTGGGCTCTTGACATTTTTAACTAAAACGAGTAGATTATCGGCTAATGAGAAAAGATATTGCTTTGGTAAATTATTTAGCTGTGGCGAATACTTCTCTTAATCTATCCCTCTCTTACTGGTTCTGGTGGGCGGTTTAAGCCGCCCGAGAACTGTCTTTTTACCACTTTTCTAAATTCTGATTGAATTTTTTTATTTATTTCCAAAACAAAAATTTTAGGAGGATTAAATGTTGAGGTATGCTTCAAGAAATCCAAAATATTTGCCAGAAAATTTTTATAATTTAAAGGCCGACCTTACCGAGCTTCCACCTCCACCCCTTCATCCGGCTACAAAACAGCCTCTAAATCCATCTGACCTGGAAGCAATCTTTCCTCGCAGCTTTATCGCCCAGGAAGTCTCTATGGAAAAATTTATATCCATCCCCGATAAAGTTCTCGAGGCCTATTCTGTTTTCCGTCCGACTCCGCTGGTTTATGCCTCTAAACTGCAGAAATATCTTGATACCCCGGCCAAAATTTTTTATAAGTACGAGGGGGTAAGTCCTACAGGCAGCCATAAAACAAATACTGCCTTGATGCAAGCCTATTTAGCCAGTCGGGATGGCGTTTCTACTCTTTCAACTGAAACTGGCGCCGGTCAATGGGGTTCGGCTTTATCCTATGCCGGATCTATCTTTGGAGTAAAAGTTAGAGTTTTCATGGTTCGAGCTAGCTACCGGCAAAAGCCAGGTCGGAGAATTATGATGGAATTATTTGGAGGGGAAGTCATGGAAAGTCCGAGCCCAACTACTGACTCAGGAAGAAGATATTACCAGGAAAATCCGGATCATCCGGGGAGTTTAGGTATGGCCATTGCTGAGGCAGTAGAAATAGCAGTAAAAAATCCAGAAATTAAATATTCCCTGGGCTCAGTGCTTGACGCTGTGCTTTTGCATCAGTCCATAATTGGTTTGGAAGCCGAGCGCCAGTGTCAGGAACTGGGAATAAATCCTGATCTGATCATTGGCTGTGTGGGAGGTGGTTCTAATTTTGCGGGGTTGAGCTTTCCCTTTGTCCGGAAAAAAATTAAAGAAAACGCAGAAATTAAGTTCCTGGCGATAGAACCAGAAGTTTGTCCTTCGATTACCAGAGGGAAATTAGCTTATGACCATGGAGATAGTGTCGGATTGACTCCTCTTCTCTTTATGCATACTCTGGGAAAAGATTTTGTTCCTCCTCCAATTCATGCCGGTGGATTACGTTATCACGGCATGGCTCCACTGGTAAGCCATCTGGTAAAAAAGGGAATAGTAGAAGCCCGGGCTTATCCCCAGGATAAAATTTTTAGGGCAGCCAAAGTTTTTCTGCAAACAGAAGGAATTTTGCCCGCACCAGAATCGGCCCATGCCATCGCAGCCGTCATTGATGAAGCCCTGGAAGCCAAAAAGATGAAGAAGGAAATTAATATTTTATTTAATCTCTCCGGTCACGGCTTTTTGGATATTAATGCCTATGATGGACGTAAATAATAGCTTGTAATTAAAGGTGAGCCAGACAACAATGAAGAAGAATGATTACAGCCAAACCTGTTCACACTTCTTCCATTTTAACCGTAAAGTGCCTTAGGTGGGGAGATTCCCTTATTATTCTCAGCCCCCTAACTTTATCCCGATTTTTATACAAATCGATGATAGCTTCAGCTACATATTCAAGATGGGCTGAAGTATAAACCCGGCGAGGAATGGCCAGGCGCACTAATTCTAAACGGGGAAAAATTTCTTTGCCTGTTTTTTTATCTTTGTGAGCAAACATTACCCCGCCAATTTCTACCGCTCTGATACCAGCCTCCCGGTACAGAGCCACTGTCAGGGCCCAGCCTGGATATTGGTGCCTGGGAATATGAGGCAGAAACCTATCAGCCAGCAGGTAGACAGCGTGTCCGCCCACAGGTTTAAAAATTGGTACACCGGCTTCATCAAGAAGTCGGGCCAAGTAAGCTACCTGATTAATCCGGTATTCAAGATAATCTTCCTCCAGAACCTCTTCCAGACCACGGGCGATAGCCTCCAGGTCGCGGCCGGCCAAACCGCCGTAGGTGGGAAAACCCTCGCTCAGAATCAGCAGGTTTTTTAACTTTTCAGCCAATAAATCATCATCAAGAGTGATAAATCCGCCGATATTAACCAGGGCATCTTTCTTGGCACTCATGGTTGCTCCCTGGGCATAAGAAAAAATTTCCTGGGCAATATCCAGAACGGGCTTTTTCTCGTAGCCAGGCTCTCTTTTTTTAATAAAATAGGCATTTTCCGCGAAGCGACAGGCGTCAAAATAAAGCGGTATTCCATGTAGCTTACATACCTGACTGACTTCCTTTATATTTTTAATCGAAACCGGCTGACCACCACCACTATTATTAGTGATGGTAAGCATTACCAGAGGAATACGTTCCTTCCCTTTTTTTTCGATAAACTTTCTCAGGCGGTCAACATCCATATTCCCTTTAAAAGGAAATTCGGAATCTGGATTATAGGCTTCCTCAATAACCAGATCCACCGGTTGAGCCCCTCGAATTTCAACGTTGGCTCGAGTAGTATCAAAGTGAATATTATTCGGGACAAAATCTCCTTTTTTTACCAGAGCCTCAAACAAAATTCTTTCCGCAGCTCGTCCCTGATGGGTTGGAATTACATGGTTAAAACAGAAGATATTTTTTACGGCTGATTCCAGATGAAAAAAACTTCTGGCTCCAGCATAAGACTCATCTCCGATCATCAATCCTGACCATTGGTTATCACTCATAGCTGACGTCCCGGAATCAGTCAACAGGTCAATATAAACTTTCTCCGCTGGTATATTAAACACATTATAGCCAGCTTCTTTCAAAATGGCTTCTCTTTCTCGTCTGGTAGTCAATTTGATCCTTTCTACCGTTTTGATCCGGAAAGGTTCAGCTGGCGCTTTAATATGCTTCATAATTTTTGCCCCTTCATCTAATTTTCCTTCTTGATTTTAATATATTCTAATTTTAAAAAGAAACTATTTTCTTAAATTCCCGATACCTATTAATTAAATCTGCTTCAGTCGCTTTCAGAAGTCCGCCAAGGCCAAAATCTTCAATTGTCAGAGAAGCCACCAAATTGCCATACACAGCGGCCTTCTTTATTTCTCTTTGATTGAATTTTTTGCGACTATCAAGATAGCCCAGGAAGGCTCCGGCAAAAGCATCTCCAGCACCAGTCGGGTCAATAACTTTTTCGCAGGGATGGGCAACTACTCCAAAAACAAAATTCCGGCCAAAAACCATTGCTCCATGTTCACCTTTTTTAACAATAATTATTTTAGGCCCGGAAGACTGGAGCTTTTTCCCTGCCTTAATCAGATTGAATTCAGAGGCAATCAATCGGCTTTCTTCTTCATTGGCGAACAAAATATCGACATTTTGAATAGCTTTAAGCAGGGCTTCTGGTTTGTTTTCAATCCAATAACGGATAGTATCCATGGCTATTAATTTAACCCGGAGAAGCTGGGATAAAATAGAATCATGAATCTCCGGATCGAGATTGGAAAGGAAAATTATGTCGGCCTGGCGATAACTTTCTGGTAAAACAGGTTTAAAATTTCCTAAAACATTCATTTCAGTTTTGATGGTAGTCCTTTTATTCGGGTCAAGGTCATAGACCCCATGCCAGTGGAAAGTCCGACCGGCTCGCCTCTTCAGCCCTTGCAAATCAATGCCCCGAGAGGATAAAGTTCTTATAAAGCTGCGGGGAAAATCCTGTCCGACTACTGAGACTAAACCCGGTCGGGTAAAAAAGCTGGCCGCTAAGGCCGAATAGGCTCCGGAACCGCCGACAATTTTATCCCGTCGGCCATAGGGAGTCTCGATAGTATCAAAGGCAACCGAACCGACAATAACCAAACTCAAAACAGCTCACCTCATTTTAGATATTTGCCAATTAACAAAGATAATTTTTCTTTAGTCTCTGGATTTTGAACTTCGGGGGCGGTGACTATAGTATTTTTTAAGGCATCCTGACAGGGACATTTTTCTTTCTCAATTTTGTTTATGGAGGCAACTGCCTTTTTAATTATTTCTTTAGCCCGGGCAATATTAAATCTGAGATTATCCAGAATTAAATCAACACTGACCGATTCTTCTTCACTTTTCCAAACATCATAATCTGTTACCAGGTTCATTGTGACATAGCAAATTTCAGCTTCTCTGGCCAGTTTGGCTTCGGTGGCTGCGGTCATTCCAATAACCTCCCCACCTAACTGACGATAAATATTAGACTCGGCTTTGGTGGAAAAAGCTGGTCCTTCAATGCAAATGTAGGTTCCTCCGAGATGAATGTCCAGTCCCATTTCCTTGCCTATCTGAAAAACATGTCTGGAAAGAACCGGACAAACCGGCTGAGCAAAGCTAATGTGAGCCACTATCCCCTGTCCGAAGAAAGTATTTGGACGGCGAGTCCGGTCGAAAAATTGATCAGCCAGAACAATGTCTCTGGGTTTTATCTCTTCTCTTAATGATCCTACCGAATTAACTGAAATCAACCTCTTTACTCCCAGGCTTTTAAAACCATAAATATTAGCTCGATAATTCACTTCAGAAGGAAGAAAACGATGCCCCCGGCCGTGCCGACTTAAAAAAGCTACCTCCACTCCTTCCAATTCCCCGATAAAATAAGTATCAGAGGGACGGCCAAAAGGCGTATCAAGGTCTACCGCTCTCAAATTTTGGAGACCTTCGATTTCATAAAGCCCCGTTCCTCCCAAAATACCAACCATAGCCTTTGGTAATCCCTGATCTTTCATCTTTTCACCTCTTAAAGTTAAACATATATAATTTATTTTCTTTACAAGTCAAGTTTTTTAAATCAAAAAAATCAGGACTTTGATTTTTTTTGAAGAAACAATTATCCTTTAAGTAAAAACAGAGGGTAAAAATGAAATATATTTATTTTGATTGTTCCTCCGGTGCCAGTGGGGATATGATTCTGGCTTCATTGCTTTCACTGGGAGTCTCAGCTGATGAATTTAAAAAGTTTTTTAAAACCTTAAAGCTAAAATCAGACATAGAAATCTGCTCAGGAAAGAATCGGGGGTTCACAGGACTGAGAGTCACCGTCAAAGTTCCTCCTTCTTCAGTAGAAAGAACTTACTCCGAAATAGAAAATATTATATCCTCTCGCCCTTTGAGTCCAATTGTCAAAGAAAAATCCCTGGCCGTTTTCAGGCGACTTTTTCAGGCTGAAAGCTTAGTTCATGGAACCAGTTTTAATCGGACTCACCTTCATGAAGCTGGGGCCGATGATGCCCTGGTGGATATCATCGGAAGCTGCTGGCTGCTTCAGAAATTAGAAGTTCAATCCATTTATTATTCTCCTGTAAACTTAGGAAGCGGTTACGTCCAGACTGAGCATGGATTGCTGCCCGTTCCTGCACCCGCTGTAGCTGAACTGATGAGGGGAATCCCCGTCTATAGCACCGAAGAACCCACTGAGTTGCTAACACCGACAGGAGCTGCTCTATTAACCACCCTTGGCCAATGTCTGCCCACCAGGCCACAGCTTGTTTTTGAAAAAATCGGCTATGGCCTCGGTCATAAAGAACTCAAATACCATCCTAATATTCTGCGCGCTTTTTATGGTGAAGTAGAAGAATTAAATGCACTGCAAGAGATTACAATAATTGAAGCTACCATTGACGATTGCTCTCCCCAGCTTCTGGGCAATTTCCTCAACCAAGCCTTAGAAAAAGGGGCATTGGAAGCCTATCTGACTCCGGTGATAATGAAGAAGAATCGCCCTGGCACAAAATTGACCGTGATGGTTGAGCCTGATAAAATAGACGGCGTGGTGGAAGATATTTTCCGGGAGACAACCACCATCGGGGTAAGAATTTTTCCCGTTAAGAGAAAAGTACTCCGGCGTGATTTTCAGGTAGTTCAGGTTGGTGGCCAAAAAATTAGAGTAAAACTTTCTTATTTAGGAAAAGAGATAATTAACTATCAACCTGAATTTGAGGACTGTTTGAAAGCAGCTAAAAAGCTGGGTCTTCCTCTTAAAAAAGTTATCAATTTGACTCTAAAGGAAATGACCTAAAGGCAAAAAAAAATGGAAAAAGAAAAAAACAAAAGAAAAAACTCAAAAAAAATGGATTTAAAAAAAATTGAGGAAGGAGTGAGACTCTTTCTGGAAGGCATAGGTGAAGACCCAGAGCGCCCTGGCCTTAAAGGAACACCCGGGCGAGTAGCCAGAATGATGGATGATATTCTCGGGGGGACACATATAGACCCGTCTGAAGACCTTGAGGTGTTTCAAGATGAGCGTCACGATGAGATGGTTTTAATCAGGAATATCCCCCTATACTCAGTCTGCGAGCATCACCTTCTGCCCTTTGCTGGGGTAGCCCATGTGGCTTATATCCCCAAAGAGGGACGCATAATTGGTCTGAGTAAGATTGCCAGATTGGTGGACACTTTAGCAAGGAGACTTCAGCTCCAGGAACGATTAACCAAACAAATTGCTGATACCCTCAATGCCATCCTTAATCCCTTAGGAGTGATGGTGGTTATTGAAGCAGAACATCTATGTATGTCCATGAGAGGTATAAAAAAGCCGAAAGCCATCACTGTTACTTCAGCTGTCCGTGGTTCTTTTCGCAACAATCCTGCTACCAGAACCGAAGCTATGATGCTGATCAAAGGAGGTTATCCAGGTGGAAGAGAAACCTAAAAAGACTTTCTATGTGACCACGCCTATATACTATGTAAATGATGTGCCGCATATCGGTCACGCCTATACCACTATAATCGCCGATGCCTTAGCCCGATATGAGCGGCAAAAAGGTAAAAGGGTATTTTTTTTGACCGGGACCGATGAGCATGGTCAGAAAATAGAAAAGTCGGCGGCAGAAAAAGGCCTGGGACCAAAACAACTGGCTGATCGGGTAGTAATAAGATTTAAAGATCTCTGGCAAAAACTTAATATTTCCTACGATTATTTCATCCGCACTACCGAAAAGTTCCACGAAGAAGGCGTCCAGAAAATATTCAAAAAGCTTCTGGAAAAAGGAGATATTTATAAAGGCGTTTATCAGGGCTGGTACTGTATTTCTGAAGAGAATTTTCTTTCAGAAGATGTTCCTTTAGAGCCTGAAGGTTATAAAATCTGCCCGGACTGCGGGCGCCGAGCTACTCTAATTGAAGAAGAAAGCTATTTTTTCCGCCTTTCGGCTTATCAAAAAAAGCTACTTGATTTTTATGAAGCTAACCCCCAATTTGTCAGGCCTCAAACCAGAATGAATGAGGTCATATCTTTCGTTCGTCAGGGGCTAAAAGATTTAAGCATTACTCGCACGACAGTCAAATGGGGTATTCCTGTTCCCGGTGATCCCAAGCATACAATTTACGTCTGGTTTGATGCCTTGCATAATTATCTAACAGGCATCGGCTATGACTGGAATCCCGAGCTCTTCCAGACTTTTTGGCCGGCTGATGTACAGCTAATTGGAAAGGATATATTAAGATTTCATGCTATTTTTTGGCCTGCTTTTTTAATGGCCTCTGATTTTCCTCTACCCCGGACAATCTTCGGGCATGGGTGGTGGTTGAAAGATGAAACCAAAATGTCGAAATCAAGAGGCAATGTTCTTGACCCTTATCTCATTTTAGAAAAAGTTGGGCCAGATCCTCTTCGCTACTTTCTTCTAAGAGAAGTTCCTATTGGCCAGGATGGAAGTTTTTCTCATGAAGGTTTTGTTCATCGGATAAATTCTGATCTGGCTAATGATCTGGGAAACCTCGTTCAGAGAACTTTAATTATGGTGCTAAATTATTTTAATGGCTCCTTAAAAGAAGTAGGCCCGGAAGAAGAAGCTGACCTAAAATTAGCTCAACTCTGGGAAGAAAATAGAGATAAAGTCTTTTCTTTATATGATGATTATGCCTTGAACAGGGCTTTGGAAGAAATCTGGTCATATCTGAATCATATTAACAAATATCTGGCTGATTGCCAGCCCTGGAAAATAGCAGGAAAAACTGAATATCGTTCGCGCCTGGCCAGAATTTTATATCAGGCTGTATGTGCCATAAGAGCCAGCAGTTATTTACTCTACCCGGTAATGCCTGAAACCGCAGAAAAGATCTGGAAATTTATTGGGGAAAAGAGAAGCCCGGCAGAAATTTTGACTGCCGATCTTAAGTTTTACTTGCCACCAGAATCGTTGTGGATAGACCAGCCCCAGCCCCTTTTCCCTCGTATCGACCTTCAAGAGTTTGTCAAAGAAATAGAAAGACCGGCAAGTGAAATTCATAAAACTACAGAAAGGGAGAAAAAAATGGAATACATATCCTTTGACGAATTTAAAAAAATGGACCTGCGAGTGGCTAAAGTTCTGACCGCCGAAAGAGTTCCCAATACCAATAAGCTTCTTAAATTGCAAATTGACCTGGGTAGCGAACAGCGACAGATTATTGCGGGAGTAGCCGATTCTTATTCGCCTGAAGAATTAATAGGAAAAGAATTTATTATCATCGCCAATTTACAGCCAGCAGTAATAAGAGGAATTGAATCTCAGGGTATGTTACTGGCAGCTGAAATAGAAGGCAAAGCCATTATTCCCTTTTTTGACCGGGAGTTGCCTCCAGGAACCAAAGTTAAATAAAAAATAAGAAGCATAAAAAGATCATTTAGCCGACTTCAGACAGGAATTTCTGTATCTGGGAGAAAGGGATTTGTCCTTCTCTAATACAAACCGGCTGCGGGAAGGTTAAATCAATTATGGTTGAAGGCTTTTTACCCGGCGTTTGGCCACCATCAATTAGCAATTCTACCTCATCTTTAAAGATTTTATAAACTTCATTAAAAGAAGAGAGCGGAGCCTGACCGCTGAAATTGGCGCTGGTGGAAATTAGAAGAGTATTAATCCTTCTGACTATTTCTCTCAGCCAATCAATTGGAGGTATTCTGACAGCGATGGTTTTCTCCGGGCCAAGAAGCTCTTCGGGCAAAGCTCCCTCTTTGGCTTTAACTACCATGGTCAGCGGTCCCGGCCAAAAATATTCAGCCAGAGGGAAAAAAACCGGGGGCAATTTATCGGCCATCTTCATAATCAGCTCCAGATCAGAAGCAATAAATGGAAGGAACTTGCCCCTCTCCCGGCCTTTAAGAGCAAATATCCGATTAGCTACAGTAATCGAACTGGCAACTCCACCTAATCCATAAAAAGTTTCTGTCGGATAAACCAGAAGACAACCTGAAAGCAAATCATTAGTAATCAAGTCAATATCTGGGCCTTCCAGACCGGCATTTTTAAGGCGGATGATTGTAGCCAAAGCTTCCTCCTTTTATCTTCTACGGGAGAAGAATAACTTAAATTATATTATCTTTCAACCCGAGAAAAACCCTGGCAAAGGACAGGTGTCATTAAAAAGAAACAGAAAAAATTAATTCTTCCCCTGAAATTGTAATATCAAATCTGGCACAGAATTTGCTATAATCAACAGCAGGAGGTTAAAAAAATGAAAAAAGCCTTAATTCTGGTAATCATCGTTTTATTGTCCTTACCCATAGCTGCATCTGCTAACATTTTCACCTTCAGATATGGCTATTTTGTTCCTCGCTTCGGAGGTGGACCGGATTCTCTGTGGAATATTGAGTTTGAAAATATGAGCCTTAAAAAGTCCGATTATCAAAGCGGAATGATCGGTCTGGCTTATGAATATTTTTTAAATTCTAAACTCAGCCTGGTATTTTCTGTTGATTTTTATAGCCGGGATAAAGCAGGATTTTACCGTGACTGGTCTTCATTCCCTGTTAACAATCAGAATTTTGCTTTCCCCACACAGTATTATACTGGAGGGGATATGATCATTCATTCTTTTGAAGTTTCTCAAACGCCGATCCAGATTTCCTTAAAAGTAACCCCTTTAGGCCGTCGAGTAAGATTTGTGCCTTATTTTGGTGGCGGGGCTGGCATTTACTTCTGGTCAGTCAGGTTGCATGGAGATATGATTGATTTTTCCGACCCCTATGTTTATAGCGACCCTAACCTGGGGGATGTCACAGTTTATCCAATTAATTATGTTATGAGTGATGAATCCAACCGAATTTCCATTGGCTATAGTGCATTTGCCGGCATAATGATTCCCCTGGGTAATAGAATGACTCTGGATGTTGGCGGTAGGTATCAATTTTTCAAGGTCAATTTCCGCGATGCCTTTCAGGGTTTTGAAAAGTTTGACCTCAGTGGTTATTGTCTGAGCCTTGGTTTAAATTATTGGTTCTAATTAAAAAATAAATTAAGCCGGAAGGTTAACCTTGACCTTCCGGCTTTTTTCTCTTACCACCTAATTTCCCGGTAAAAATTAAATAAAAAATTAACCAATAAATCTGAAAACTAACTTTTGTTCAACTTATATTTTTCTTTCAGTTTAAGGTAGTATTCTGCTTCTTGGCTGTTACCCCTCTTCAAAAATCCAGATATCAGAATATCACATTTTCTCTGAATTTCCATTTTAATTAATTTTTCCTGCTCTGGCCTTATAGGGCCATTCAAGGCCTTTTCTAAGGCCAGGAGCCGCCACCTGTCCATTCCCCAGTACTTCCGCGATAATTGATCCGGGTGCCCGCCCCTCTTGATAATCAGAGGAGCAGGGATAAAATGATAGGGGTAAAGGAGCGCTATTCTCAGACCAAGGTCATAATCCTCACAGACCGGAAAATTCTCATCAAAGGGACCAATTTCCTCAAACAGATTCTGCCGAAATAAGGATGAAGACAGGCTCAAAAGACAGAGGGGCAAAACCTTTTCCAGAATCCAGCCTGAATACTTTTTATGTTTTAGGCCTTGATTTACCCGACGGTTATTTCTGATCCAGATTTCCTCGGTTAAACAGAATTTGGCCTGGGGAAAAGCTTTTAAATAACTGAGCTGAATTTGTATCTTATCCTTTAGCCAGAGGTCATCAGAATCCAGGAAGCCAATAAATTTCCCCTTAGCCTTTTTTATTCCAAAATTTCGGGCCCGGCTTACTCCTCCATGCTCAAGAAAATAATAATGAATGTTATTTTGACTTAGCTGATAATCTTCTACCAATTTTGAGGTACCATCCGTCGAGCCGTCATCAACTATTATCAGCTCCCAATCGAGAGGAAACTTACGAAAATAACTCTGGGCTAAAACTGAATCAATTGCTTCTTTCAGAAAAGATTTCCGATTATAAGTAACAATTATGGCTGAAACCATTTCTCTTGGATCTTCAGTGGCTAATCTCTTTTTTTACAGGTGATTGTTTTTCTAAAGAGAAGGAAAGATCGCCCCAGGCTGAATCAGCTTGAATTTGAAGTTTCAAATTGAAGATGGGAGCTTCTTTCTCTAAGCTATCGCGCAGGAACCTTCCCTGCTCAAAAAAATCAAGCATCAAAGGCAAAGAAAACTTTTTGCTTTCCCCAGCTGAAAGCGTTTTGTCACCCGGTAACTCACCCAGAAATATAGTTTTTCCTTCTAATTGCAGCTCGGCCTTAATTTTTTTAATAAGCAAATCGTAGGAATTTTCATTTTTTAGCTCAAAGCTGAAATCAAATTCGGCTCCTCCCAGGGTCAAATCTTTTAGCAGCAGAGGGAAAAATTCTACGGTTGGAAATTTAAATAGAGGAAAATCCATCTGGCAGTTAAAAGGAATCCGGTCTATTTTTTTCTTTTCATCCTGAAAGTACATTTCCCCTGCTACTAAACAATCAGCCTGTTTTTGATTTTCTGCCAGATAGGGTTGAAGATATTGATAGTTTATTTTTACCGGGAAATTAAGAAGTACAGGCTCATCTGGCCCGATAATAAGGGGCTGATCTAAGGTAATTTCCTGATTTAAATACTCCTTATGGTCTATCAACACCTGATATTTGTAAGAAATTAAGGAATAACTTTTATGACTGTTATTTTCAATTCTAAGAAAAAAAGAAAGAGTTTGGCCAGATGGCATTAAGGCAGTAATCTTTTTATCACTAAGATTAATTTTCAAGTCATCTTTAAGCCTGGAGGCAGAATCTAACTGGAGGGCGCTGGAAATTATCACACTGGTGGCAACTACCAGAATTAAAATTAGCTTGAATGTTTGAGGCATTCTAAAAACCTGTTTTTTTTGGTAAATTAAAATACCTTAAAATTTAAATGATTACAAGAGACCTTAAAATTTTCTGGATATTTATCAGTAAATCGATATATTCTAAAATAGATAGAAAGTAAATATGAAAATTCAATTAATCGGAGGAAAAATGAAAAAAGCAAAGCCCCTGGGTAAAACTATTTTTATGGGATTAATCTTAATCGGCCTTTTAATTGTATTCTTATCAGCTCAAGAAGAAAAATTTCCCCCAACTCCCTGGACAATTGATGATATTATAAATCAGGAAAGAGCAGCCGATTTTATTCTTTCTCCCGATGGAAACAAGGTTGTTTGGACCAAAAATATCCCCGACCAAGAAAAGGACGGGAGAATATCTCACCTTTTTCTTAGTTACTTAGATCAAAACGGTCAAACAGTCCAGCTTACCAGAGGCGATTTTTCCGAAGAGCGGCCGAAGTGGTCTCCTTCTGGAAACAAAATTGCTTTTTTAAGCAGCCGAAAGGAAACCAGCCGAAACCCTCAGGGAGAAAGCAGCCAAAGCCAGCTCTGGTTGATAGATTTAAGAGGTGGAGAACCAGTTAAAATAACAGACCTGGAGTTTGGGGTCATAGATTATGAATGGATAGATGAAGACAGCTTTTTAATCTTGGCCAGAGAAGGCAAGAGCCTTAGAGAAATTAAAGAAAAAGAGAAGAAAGATGATTCGATAATTTTCGAAGATCAAGAACATATGATTCCTCAGCGATTATTCATCTATTATTTGAAGGAAAGAAAATACCAGAGGATTACCGAAAACAAAGACCAGATTACCAATTTTTATCTTTCGCCTGATAAAAAACTGGTAATTACCAGGAATAATCAGAGCGTCAGATATGAAGTAGATAAAAAAGTCAAGCCTAAATTTTTCTTGATTAGGCTACAGGATAGATCCAGCCGGGAACTATTCACCGATCCCTATTTCAAGCCTACAAGAATTCACTGGGACTTGAACAGTCAAGGCTTTTATTTTGGAATAATGAAAACTTCCGATCCGGTTAACGAGACGGCCGGAGCTGAATTTCTTTATTATTTTGATATAAATTCAGGCCAGTATAGGGAAATAAATTTAAGCTGGGAACAAGGATTAATGGACCTGGATTTTGTGGTCCGTCAGGATGGTTTTATTGCTTCCTTAGCCAATGGCGCTATCCCCAAATGGAGAAGGTATTATAAAAAAGGTGATGAGTACAGCTTCGAAGAACTGGAAGGAAAGCCCTACCCTCACCTTTTCAACTTAGTTATGCCGGAGAACGGAAACCGATTAGTTTATTCTTATACTACAGCTTCACTCCCGCTGCAGTGGTATTATGGACGCCTGGAGAAAAACAAAATCATAACTGAAAAACAATTAACAGAATTAAATCCCCATTTAAAAAATAAAAAAATGGCCAGAACAGAAGTGATCAGATGGAAAGGTGCTCTGAATGAAGAAATCGAAGGAATTTTATATTACCCTCTTGATTATCAACCCGGGAAAAAATACCCGCTTTTCCTAAATATTCATGGCGGGCCAACCGGAATAGACATGGATTCTTTTACTGAATCTTATGCCTATTATCCTCACCTGCTGGCTCAGAAAGGCTGTTTTATTCTTATGCCCAACTATCATGGTTCAATTGGTTATGGACAAAAATTTGCCGAATCAATTAAAGGTCATTATTATGATTATGACCTGGAAGATATTCAGAAAGGTATTGATTTTTTAATAGCTAAAGGCTTAGTTGATCCTGAAAGACTGGGAACCATGGGCTGGTCCAATGGAGGAATTCTTAGTATCGCCCTGAGCGTTTGGACCAACCGCTTCAAAGTGGCCGGGATAGGAGCTGCTGATGTCGATTGGTTCAGTGATTATGGTACTTGCGCCTTTGGCGTGAGCTTTGATAATTATTATTTTCTCGGTGCCCCGTGGGACAGAGCCGATTATTATCTCCAGATATCTCCCCTCTTCTACTTTAAGAATTCAAAGGTTCCTACAATTATTTTTCACGGGACTGAGGACACTAACGTACCCTTTGGTCAGGGAATGGAACATTATAGAGTGAGACAGCAATTGGGAATGGCCCCTGTTCGATTCATAATATTCCCGGGTGAACCTCATGGGCTAAGAAAGCTCAGCCACCAGCATCGAAAAATGGAAGAAGAATTATCCTGGTTTGATCAATATTTCTTTCATACCGCCTCCTCAATAAATGAGGGCTTGAAAGAGGGTTCTCCTCTGGACCTGGCACTCAAGGCTCAAAAATTCGCTCGTTACGGGAAAAATTATGGCCTGTTAGTCAAAGGAAAACTTATCCCGGAAACTGTCAGGTGGGAAAACGTGGAAGTTGGCCGTTTTGAAGTTACCCGGGCCCAGTGGAAGGCCTTTGATCCTGATTATCAGTATGAAGCAGGAACAGAAAATTATCCCGCAAATGGAATATCCTTTGAGCAGGCTAAAAAATATGTTCAATGGTTGAGTTCTGTCACCGGAGAAAACTACAGGCTGCCTACCTCTGAAGAAGCCCAGAAACTTATGTCTCAAGCTAAAGGCCAGGATAACACCCTGGATTACTGGGCTGGCTATCCTGTAAATTTTGATGACAGCCAGCTGCTTCTACAGGCTATCACTAAATTAGAGGGCAAAGCCCCCTTACTTTTGCCTGTAGATAGATTCTCGCCCGTTACTGAAAATCTGATTTTTGGTCTGGGCGGAAATGTAGCTGAATGGACAGTCGATAGCCAGGGAAAGGGAAAAGTATTAGGATTAAGTGCCCTTAATAGGGCCAAATCGAATGAGGATTACACTCCACCTCCGCTCGAATATACAGGTCTGAGGGTCTTTAAGCAGCCTAAAATTTAAGTAAAATAACTTTGATGAAAAAAATTAAGACAAATTTTCGACATCAGGAATTATTTGTCCAGCTATTCGGGGCAGATGTCTATGCGGTAGGGGGATTTGTCCGCGATCTTCTCCGTCAGAAGCCGTCCACAGAAGTTGATATATTGATTCATGGCCATCCATTAAATGAAATCATCGAAAAGTTGCGCCCCCATGGAAAAATTGACCTGGTAGGCAAAAGTTTTGGAGTAATTAAATTTACAATAGAGGGACAAACCTACGATATAGCCCTTCCCCGAAAAGACGAACCACGAACTACAGCTGAATCTGCTGGGCAACGCGGCCATAAAGATTTTAATATTCAGGCTGATCCCTATCTTCCACTGGAAAAAGACCTGGAAAGAAGAGATTTTCGTTGTAATAGCTTGGCTTTAAGGCTTTTAGATGGAACTATCATCGATCCTTTTCAGGGTTATGAAGATATTAAAAATAAAATAATCCGCCTCACCAATGCGGGAGCTTTTCCTGATGACCCCCTAAGGGTATTGCGGGCAGCCAGATTTGCTTCCGTTCTCGAATTTTCCATTGATCCAGAAATTTATCAGGTAGCCAAGGACATAGACCTAACCGGTTTAAGTGTAGAGCGGATAAACGAAGAATTATTTAAAATTTTACTTCTTTCGCCTTTTCCTTCCCGTGGGCTTCAGGAAATGCTAAAACTAACCGCATTGAGACAGCTATTTCCTGAGCTCTATCGTTGCAGTTTATCCATTCAGGATTCAATTTTCCATCCAGAGAAAGACGAATATGGACATCATACTGTCTGGGCTCATATTCTTCTGACAGTGGACCAGGCCAAAATAATAGCAGAGTTAACCAGGCTGGAGCTAACTAAAAAACTAGCCTTGCTTCTGGCAGCTCTTTATCATGATTGTGGTAAGCCGGCCACGGCTAACTGGGAATACAAAAGAGATCGGCTGGTTATTACTAATAATGGACATGACCTCCTTAGCGAGAAAATAGCTAAAAAAGCTCTCGCCCGACAAAAAATTTTTTCCTGGAACGGATATAACTTAAGGGCTATTGTCCCGATGTTAATCAGGCATCATCATCGAGCCTCAGAAATTTTCCTCAACCGTAATTCAGTTACGAAAAAGGCTTTTAATCGTCTGGCCGCCGCAGTCAAAGGTGAAATAGAACTTTTAATTTACCTCGACGCTGCTGACAGGGCCGGCCGCCGAAAAAAGCCCCTTACCTCTCTTGACCGGCAAGCAATCTGGCTGCTAAAGAAGTTTGAGGAGATGAAAATAAACAAAGAAACCATCAAACCACTGATTATGGGCCGTGACCTTATCAATTTAGGAATGTCCCCGGGCCCGGATATGGGCAAGCTCCTTAAAAAGCTTTACCGCCTTCAGCTGGACAGCCATTTTGAAACCAAAGCCAACGGCTTAAAAATAGCTAAAAAATTAATTAAGCAAAGCAAGGAGATGAAAGAGTGAAAGTTCTGGTTACAGGTGGAGCCGGATACATCGGTTCTCACACAGTCAAAGAACTCCTTCAAAATGGATATGAGGTAATTATTTTTGATAATTTTAGTACGGGAAGTAAAAAACTTATTTGTGGTGGGAAAGTCGTCGAGGGCGATCTTAATTCCAGAGAGGCAATTAAGTCTGTTTTTTCTTCTTACCAAATTCAAGCAGTGCTGCATTTTGCTGCTCTGATGCAGGTTGGCGAATCATATTCAGATCCTCAAAAATATTATCGACACAACCTCCTGACCAGTTTAAATTTGCTGGAAGCTATGTTAGAGGCCGGAGTTAAATATTTCGTATTTTCTTCGAGTGCTGCCGTTTACGGAATACCTCAGAGTATTCCCATTGATGAAGGTCATCAACTCCAGCCGATCAATCCTTATGGGGTAACCAAATTTATGGTGGAAAGAATCCTGGAAGATTATAGCCGGGCCTATGGTCTTAAATACATTTCTCTGCGCTATTTTAATGCCGCCGGAGCTGATCCCGAGGGTCGTTTAGGAGAATTGCACGATCCAGAAACTCATTTAATACCAAATATCCTGCTTTATTTACTCGGGAAGAAAAATGAATTTCAGATATTTGGAAACGATTTTCCTACTCCCGATGGCACAGCTATTAGAGATTATATTCATGTCACTGATCTGGCCAGGGCGCATCTCCTGGCTTTAGAAAAACTTTTTTCCGGAGAAAAAAGCTGTGCTCTCAACCTCGGGTCAAATCGCGGTTATTCGGTGCTGGAAGTAATTAAAACGGTGGAAAAAGTTACAGGTAAAAGGGTCACCTTAAAATTTGGGCCGCGACGCCCCGGAGATGTTCCCATTCTTTTAGCCTCCAGAAAACAAGCCGAAAGCAAATTAGGCTGGAAGCCGGAGCTCTCCGACCTGGAATTTATCGTCAGTACGGCTTACAGATGGCACCTAAGCAACTAATTTTTAAACAAATAAACTCGGGTAATTGATAAAAACCTCAAATGATGTTATAAATTCAGGAAGATGAAAAAGAAGAAGCATAAATATTATTTAACCTTAAGCTGTGGCCTATTATTTCTAATTATTGTTTTGGTTATAAGCTGTGCTTCCCCGGAAAAAAAGGCGCCGGTAAAACAGGTTCCGATTGGCTCGGTGACCAAGAAATCAGATAAAGTTTCGACCACTCCTGCTCAAGAGCAGAATAGCGATCAGGAATCAAACTGTACTTCATCTCCGACCACCGGTCAGGTGAAGAAAAGTAAAAATCCTGATTCTGAACTTCAGGAAAGCGCTTCCCCAACGGAGGAGGTTTATTCCCTTTATCAGGAAGCACAGGCTGCTCTGGAAAAAGGCGAACTGGATAAAGCACTTAACTTTTTAGATGAAGCCTATGCTGCTTTATTAAAAATTGAGGCTTCTCCTGAATCTCCTCTTTACCAGGAAAAACATGATCTGAGGATATTGCTCGTCCAAAAAATACAACAGGTTTATGCCTTTCGTTTGCCTCCGCCAGGGACCAATCATAAAACCATTCCTTTGGTCGAAAATAACTGGGTTCAGGCAGAGATTAAATCTTTTCAGACGGTGGAGAGAAAGTTCTTTGAAGAAGCATATAAGCGTTCGGGTCTTTACCGTCCAATGGTTGTAGAAGAAATGAAAAAAGTTGGTTTGCCTGAGGAATTATCCTGGTTGCCTTTGATCGAAAGCGGATTTTATCCCCGGGCACTTTCCCGCGCCAGGGCATTGGGTCTCTGGCAATTCATTGCCTCAACCGGTTACCGTTACGGTCTGAAGCGGGATAAATTCATAGATGAAAGAATGGACCCTTTAAAATCTACTCGGGCAGCGATAAGCTACCTTAATGAGCTTCATGATTTCTTTGGTGACTGGAGCACAGCTATTGCAGCTTACAATTGTGGAGAGATTCGTGTTCAGAATGAAATTCGGGCTCAAAAAATAGACTATCTGGATAATTTCTGGGATTTATTTGCCAACCTCCCCTATGAAACAGCCAGATATGTGCCCCGTTTCATAGCCACTCTCTTAATCATAGAAAATCCTGAGAAATATGGATTTAACTTGCCCCAGCCTGATCCCCCAATAGCTTTTGAGACAATAAAACTTAATAAGCCCATAAGATTGTCAGTCCTGGCTTCTCGTCTTGGCCTTGGCCCCGATATTTTAACCTCCCTTAATCCTGAATTAAGGCACGACTCGACTCCGAATTATGATTATGAGCTTAGAGTACCTCCGGGCTATGGACAGCAGGCCCTGGCTTATTTAAACGAATTACCAAACTGGATTCCTCCCGATATCGTTTTTGGCTGGCACATAGTCAAAAAGGGAGAGACTCTGGGCTTGATTGCTCGCCGCTATCATACTTCAGTCCAGGCTATTGTCCGGCTTAATAACTTGCGGAGTGCAACTCTTATTTATCCCGGCCAGAGATTAAAAATCCCAGGTCAAAATCAAGGTTTATTAGCCAGTGATGATGATGGAAATGCTCCCACCACCAGCGCTGGTAATAATAATTCAGCTTCAAGTAAGGTGATTGTTTATATTGTCAAGCCAGGTGATACACTTTTTCAAATAGCTAAAAATTATGGGGTAAGCATTGAAAAAATAAAGAAGGACAATCAATTAGCCAACGATATTTTAACCGTTGGTCAAAAATTGACCATCAAACTTAATTAAAGTAAACCCAGCCAGTTCTAAGGAGGGGTAAAATGGAAAATTTGCTAAAAAATAATTTTCCAGGCTTTCTTATACTATTAACTATTTTTTTATTGGGAAGCACATTTGCTCAAGCCAGCGATAATAAAATTACAATTCTTCAAAAAGAACTGGCCAGTGAAATCAGGGCAATTAGTGACTCAGTTGATGGCGTGGTCGGGGTAGCCATTAAAGATTTATCTACTGGATATACTTATTATCTTAATGAAAACGAAGTTTTTCCTACGGCCAGCTCGATCAAAATTACTATTTTACTTGAAGTTTTAAAGCAGGCAGAAGAAGGAAAATTGAAGTTAGATGAATTTATAGACCTGAGACCAGAGGTTAAAGTAGGAGGGGGACCCATTCTGGCTTTTTTAGGAAACCCCTCATTGCGGCTTTCTATAAAAGACCTCTGCATATTGATGGTGGTTTTATCTGATAACACCGCTACCAATATTTTAATCGACCGGGTGGGTCTGGAAGTGGTAAACAGGAGACTGACTTCACTGGGCTTAACTCAAACCAGACTAAGAAGAAAAATGATGGACCTTAAAGCAGCAGAAGAAGGCCGCGAAAATATCTCTACCCCGCTGGAAATGACCTCTCTTCTGGAAAAGATCTGGAAAGGCAATGTGCTTTCACCAGCTCTCCGTCAGGAGTACTTTAATATCCTGGCTCTTCCAAAGAATAGCCCACTGCAGCAGTCTGTGCCTGAAGGAATAGCTGTAGCTGATAAGCCTGGAGAACTGGAAGCAGTCCGCTGTGACCTGGGATTGGTTTTCCTCAAAAAGCACCCTTACCTGATCGGGGTAATGACTACCTACCTTTCTGCTGAAACTGATGGGAATGAAGTAATAAAAAGAATAGGAAAAATCGCTTTTAAACATTTCGACCGTCTGGAGAGGTCCAGCGAATATGGACGGATTATTTCAGAAAAATAAATTATAAAAAGAGCTTACCAATCCGGGATAACCGGCTCAGCTCCCAGGCCTGGGCGATCAGAAAGCTGCAATTTATCTCCTTTTATTGGCTGTCCTCTAAATGGATCGTTATTGATAAGAAGATTGCCATCAAGATCAGCATAATCGAAAAGGGGTGTCAGAGCGGCAGCTGCGGAAATAGCCAGGGAACTTTCGATCATACAGCCAATCATTAGCTTCAGGTCAAAAGCCCTGGCCACTGCGACCATTCGACAAGCTTCCTGTAATCCACCACATTTCATCAACTTCACATTAATCCCGTGGAAAGCAGAGGCCAGAGCGGGAATATCATGACTTTTATGAACACTTTCATCGGCAATGATTGGAATTTTTACTCTTTCCTTGAGCCAGCGATAATCCTCCAGCCTATCCGCTGGAAGGGGTTGCTCCACAAATTCCACCCCTTTATCAGCCAACCAATTGATCATTTCCAGAGCTTCTTCTTTACTCTTCCAGCCTTCATTAGCATCCACCCGGAGAGGCCGATCGGTCACTGCCCTTATTCCCTCAATAATTTTTTTATCGTCCTTAGTTCCGACTTTGATTTTCAATACTCGAAAATCCTTAGCCTGTTGGGCTGTCTTTTGCATAACCGGTACCTCATCAATTCCAATAGAAAAGGTGGTAGAGAGAGTTTTACTTTTATCCAAACCAAAAAATTTATACAGAGGAATTTTAAGGTTTTTGCCAATCCAATCCAGAATGGCCATATCCAGAGCAGCTTTGGCTGCATTCTCACCTGGAGCAAGCTGTTGCAGTTCCTTTCCCCGCAGTTCATACTCCCAGAGGTCTTTCTGAAGAATAGGCAAAGCTTTCTCAATAAAGGCCTGATTACTTTCGGCACTTTCATTATAGCGGGGTATCGGAGCAGCCTCTCCATAACCTACTACCCCATCTTTTTCCAATCTTACCAGGACATTGCGTCTGGTGGTCCAGGTTCCCCGAGATAAAGTCCACGCCTGGCGGAGATGAAGTTCATAAATTCTGGTAGAAACCTTTACCTGCCCGAGGGTTAATGATTTTTCCATTTTTATAGAAGAGATGGCTGGCCGACTAAAAAGCCAGGAAGAAACTAATAGCGAACCGGAAGTTTTAAAGAATTCCTTTCTATCCATTAGGTCCTCCCAAAAATTAAAGTATAATAAATTAGATCGGGAGAATTCAACCAAAAAGTTCTAACTTTACCCGAATTTTATTATAATTTTTGGGGTGGAGGTTCTAATGAAAAATATATCATTTTTTCTGGTCTTTGCCATTTTCATTATTTTTATAGCGGGTTTTGGATTCTCTCAGGATAATATCAAAAAGGGCGTTGTCATTAACTCGGTAGAAAATATGTACTCCAGACCAGATTCAAAAGTAGATGTCGTCAGCCAGGCTCTTCTGGGGACAACTGTTAAGATATTAAAGACCAAACAGGATGAGGCTAAAAACATCTGGTATTATATCGAGACTCCAGACACTTATCACGGTTGGATTGAAGGCCGGGCTGTTAGAATTTATCAACCGACAGAAAAACCTTATGCTTCTGAAGGCCAGGTAATTGAAATTACCAGCCTGATGGCCTACATCTATGCCAGCCCTGACGTGACCAGACAGAAACCACTGATTATGGCTCCAATCGGTACCGTTCTGGAAATCGGCAAACACGAAGAGCGATGGGGAGAAGTTATTTTACCGGACAGGCAGAAAGGCTATATCCAGCTCGGCGATGGTCAGATTCAACAGGCCCCCTTTATCAGACCGCGCCTGAGCCCGGAGGAAATGGTTGCTTTAGCCAAACGTTTTCTTGGTCTGCCTTATTTCTGGGGCGGCACCAGTCCTCTGGGACTTGATTGCTCCGGTTTTGTTCAGCTGGTTTACCGCCTGAGTGGCATTGAAATTTTGCGTGATGCTGATATTCAGTTTGCCCAGTCAGGATTAGTTGAAGTTCCCAAAGGTCAAGAAAAAGCTGGAGATTTGGTCTTCTTTGGCCAGAAAAAGATCAGCCATGTGGGAATGATGATCAATGAAAAAGAATTTATTAACGCCACCACTCATGAAAAACCAGTGGTCCAGATTTGCAACTTATATGACGAATACTGGCAGAAACTATACCAGGGAAGCCGCCGGCCAAAAATTTAACAGGGTTCGGTCGATTTAAATTTATTATAAAATTACTTACTTTCTTTGACCTTTTCTTTTTTCTTGGCTTTCTTCTTATATTCAGCTCCTAAAAGTTCCAGCATGGCCATCTGTGCCCCATCCCCCGTTCTGAGGCCAAGTTTGACAATTCGGGTATAACCTCCCGGCCGCTCTTTAAACCTTGGTCCCAGTTCTTCAAATAACTTCTGAACTACCGATTCTTTAATAATATAGGCTAAAGCCCGACGTCTTGCCGCCAGAGTGTTTTTCTTGCCCAGAGTTATCATTTTTTCGGCCACCGGTCTGGCCGCTTTAGCTTTAGCCAGGGTGGTCTTAATTCTCTCCTTCTCCAGCAGAGAAGTAACCAGATTTCTGAGTAAAGCTCGCCGATGAGCTGTATTTCTCCTTAATTGATAGCGTTTGACCTGATGCCTCATGCTTCAAGCTCCTTCTCCGTCTTGTTCTGTTTTATAACCGCTTGAATCTGTTCAAGCAATTTCGGGTGAAGTTCAAGATTTAATCCCAACCCGAGATTATTCAAAGTATCTTTAATTTCCGCCAGCGATTTGCGACCAAAATTTTTTGTATTCAGTAATTCTTCTTCAGTTTTTTGAACCAGTTCATAGACATAGCTTACTCCCGCCGCCCTCAAGCAGTTATTAGCTCTAACTGAAAGCTCCAGATGATCTATAGTATTAGCCAGGAGATCAACCTTATCAATATAAGGTATCTCTTTTTTGGGAATCATAGCTTCTCTTTGCAGCGGCTCATCAACAATGTTTAAGAAAATAGTAAGGTGATCTCTCATAATCTTGGCTGCCTGGGAGAGAGCATCGGTTGGCTTTATGGCTCCATTAGTCCAAATTTCCAGAGTCAAACTTTCGTAATCAATTCTCTTTCCTACCCGTGCGGGCTCCACTTTGTAATTAACTTTTAGCACGGGCGAATGAGATGAATCCAGAGGAATAAAATCAACACTCAAATCGCTATCAAAATTCTGATCAGCCGTTATATAGCCTCTGTTATTCTTTACCACCATTTCCATTTCCAGCTTGCCATCGGTATCCAGAGAAGCTAAATGAACATCTGGATTAAGAATTTCAATATCAGAATCATGAACAATATGGCCAGATTTAACTTCAGCTGGACCAACCATCTTCAGAGTCATTCTTTTTGGCTCATTGGATTTTAATTTTATCGGTATGCCTTTTAGATTTAAAATTATGTGGGTAACATCTTCTACTACTCCGGGAATGGTGGAAAATTCATGCAAGACTCCGGAAATTTTTACTGCGGTAATTGCAGCCCCGGTGATCGAGGAAAGTAAAATTCTCCGGAGTGAATTACCAATAGTTATACCATAGCCTCTTTCAAAAGGCTGAGCCTGAAAGCGACCATAAGTATCGGTTAAAGTTTCATAATCACATTCCAAATATCTTGGTCTTTGGAAACCAAGTTCGGTCATGGTTCCTCCTTCTTAGGAAGGTTATCCTCTCGAAACCTCCCTGACTTTTATTTTGAATAGAACTCAACCACCAGATGCTCTTCCACTGGAATAGTTATATCCTGTCTCGTCGGAAGAGAAGCTACTTTTCCCTGGTAATGTTCCCAATCAACCTGGAGCCAGTTGGGAATTGTTCTGGTCTTATTGGTTTCTATTATTTCTTTGAATGTCTCATTTTGCGCCAATTTTTCCTTAAGGCTGATAATATCGCCTTCTTTAACTTGATATGAAGGTACGGTCACCTTTCGGTCATTGACTCTGATATGACCGTGAGTAATCATCTGGCGAGCTTGAGTCCGGGAAAGAGCAAATCCAAGCATATAAACTACATTATCCAGTCTCCTTTCCAGCATTACCAGCAGGTTTTCACCCGTAACCCCTTTCTCCTTTTCTGCTCGCTTGAAGAAAAGTCGGAACTGCTTTTCAGACATACAGTAATATCTTTTAAGCTTTTGCTTCTCTCTGAGCTGAAGGGCATAACCAAGAACCCGTTTTCTTAATCTGCCGTGTTGACCAGGAGCAAAGGGACGTCTTTCCAGAGGGCATTTATCTGTCAGACACTTATTACCTTTAAGAAAAAGTTTAGTTCTTTCTATCCGGCATAACCGACAATCTGGCTTTTGATATCTGGCCATAGCTAATCTCCTTTTATCTCCATTATCTTCACCTTATACTCTTCTCCTTCTTCTCACTCGGCAGCCATTATGAGGAATAGGGGTTACATCTCTTATGGACTTAATTTCCAGTCCGGCTGCCTGCAGGGCTCTGATTGATGATTCCCGGCCAGCACCTGGACCTTTTACTCGAACATCAACATAACGCACTCCATAATCCTTAGCTTTGCTGGCCACTTCCTTAGCCGCCAATTGAGCAGCAAATGGAGTCCCCTTTCTTGCCCCTTTAAATCCGGAGGTACCTGAACTTGCCCAGCAGATGGTATTTCCTTGCTGATCAGTAATGGTGATAATAGTATTGTTAAAGGTCGACTGTATATGGGCTACCCCATAGGTAATTTCTCTTTTAATTTTTTTCTTTTTAGTCTTGGCTTTCGGCATGGAAATTCTCCCTCATTTAAGCTTTCTTTTCTTTCAGTTTTTTAATGGTATGACCGCGGGGGCCTTTTCTGGTTCGAGCATTAGTCCTGGTTCTCTGGCCACGAACTGGAAGATTCCTTTTATGTCTTAGACCCCGATAACAACCAATATCAATCAGCCGCTTAATATTCATAGCCACTTCTTTTCTCAATTCGCCTTCTATCTTCTCTCTTTTTTCTATGATCTGGCGAATTTTGTTGACCTCATCTTCTGTTAGTTCTTTTACCTTCTTGTTTTTGTCGATCTTAGCTTCTTCCAGAATCTTATTGGCTTTTGAGCGGCCAATTCCATAAATGTAAGTCAATCCAATTTCAATCCTTTTTTCTGGAGGTAAGGTAATACCTGCGATTCTTGCCATGTTCTCCTCTTTTATCCTTGTCTTTGTTTATGTTTGGGATTGGTGCAGATTACTCTGACCACCCCTTTTCTCCGGACAATTTTACAGTTCCGGCAAATTTTCTTCACTGATGCTCTGACCTTCATTTTTGCACCTCACTTAAACCGGTAAGTGATTCGCCCTTTAGTCAAGTCATAAGGCGATATTTCTACCAGCACCCGATCTCCGGGCAAAATCCGGATAAAATTTTTTCTCATTCTGCCAGAAATATGAGCCAGAATAATATGTTTGTTAGCCAGCTCAACCTTGAACATAGCATTGGGAAGGGTTTCCAGTACTACTCCTTCAATTTCAAAAACATCCTGCTTAGGCATTAACCCGACCCCCATGATTAACAGCTTGTGTTTGAAGGCTATCAAGGGATAAAATTTCCGGACCGTGATCGGTAAGGGCTACTGTATGCTCAAAGTGAGCTGCCAGGCTTCTGTCTCTGGTAATTGCTGTCCAGCCATCTTCCAGTATCTCTATTTCCCAATCACCAGCAGAAATCATCGGCTCGATGGCCAGAGTCAAACCTTTTTTTAGCCGCGGTCCATGACCCGGAAGCCCAAAATTGGGGACCTGGGGTTCTTCATGGAGATTCTGCCCAATGCCATGGCCTACAAAAGAGCGAATTACCGAAAAACCAGCTTGCTCAACTTCTGTTTGAATGGCAGCTGAAATATCAGAAAGTCTGTTTCCTTCCTTCATTTGCTCCAGCCCCCGATAAAAAGAGCTTTCCGCTACTGCTATTAATCTTCTGGCCAGATCAGAAACCGGTTCTACAGGCACGGTTATGGCTGCATCTCCGAAATATCCATTATAAATTACGCCAAAATCGAGGCTAACAATATCTCCTTCTTTTAATTTCCGAGCGGAAGGAATTCCATGAACAATTTCTTCATTTATTGACACGCATAAAGAAGCGGGATAGCCATGATATCCTTTAAATGCAGGTTTTGCTCCTAATTCTAACGTCCTCTTTTCCGCATATTGATCCAGCTCTCTGGTTTCTACCCCTGGCTTAACCAAGTCTCTTAATTCAGACAGAATTCTGGCTACAATTTGAGAACTTCTTCGCATCAATTCAATCTCTTTTTCTGATTTATAAATAATCATTTTGGACTTAGCTATCCTTGCTTTTCAGAAATTCTTCTGTCAATAATGGCTTTAATTACCCTGAAAATACCTTCAGGTGAATTTTCTCCGTCAATTTGAAACAGTACCTTCTTCTGCAGATAATGCTCGATTAACGGGTTTATGGTCTCAAGATATATCCTGAATCTTTCTTTTATGACTTCTGGTTTGTCATCTTCCCTGATTATCACCGGGGAACCACAATAATCACAAATTCCATCCACCTTCGGCTTATTATTGTTTATATTATACACTGCTCCGCATTGAAGGCAAACCCGTCGGCCAGAAAGACGACGCAGTATCTCACTTTCGGTAATTAAGATCTCAAACACCGTCTCTGGTCGATCATTCTCCAGCTCTTCCAGCTTCAGAGCTTGATTTAAATTTCGCGGATAGCCATCCAGCACATATCCAGCCTGACATTCAGGCCTTGATATTCTTTCTCTAATCAGTTCCAGTACTATTTCATCATCCACCAGTTTTCCCTGTTCCATTTCTTGCTTGACCATTTTACCCAATTCAGAACCTTCCTGAACGGCCCTTCTCAAAAGATCTCCGGTGGAAATTTTAGGGAAGCCATAGGTTTTCTGGATCAGGTCAGCCTGAGTCCCTTTGCCACTTCCAGCCGGTCCCAGCAGAATTATCCTCATCCCCTTCTCCCCCTAAGACGGCCGCTCCTCATAAAACCATCATAGTGACGCATTACCAGCTGGGCCTCTATCTGCTGGAGGGTATCCATGGCTACACCTACTACAATCAGGATTGAAGTACCTCCAAAATAAAAATCAACATTCAATCCCTGGGTAAACCACTTGGGCAAATTAGCCTCGAGAAAATCTCCAACCCAGGGGAGAGCAGCTACCTTAAAACCTGTCATTAAAAACTCAGGCAAAATAGCAATAGCCGCTAAGTAAATTGCTCCTACCAGAGTTATGCGACTTAAAACTTCATCAATATAATCGGCTGTATTCTTTCCCGGTCTGATACCGGGGATAAAGCCACCATATTTTCTTAGATTATCAGCTACATCGTTTGGGTTAAAAATAATGGAAACATAAAAATAGGTAAAAAAGATAATTGCCACTATATACAGAAGATTGTAAAGTGGCATGCCCATGCCGAATTGCCTGGCAATACCTTGCAGGATAGGTGCCTTGGATAAATTAGCCAGGGTAGCCGGAATAGTAATAATAGACGCTGCAAAAATTATAGGAATAACGCCACCGGTATTGACCCTTAATGGAAGATGCGTGCTCTGCCCACCATAAACTTTTCTACCTATTACCCTTTTTGCATAAGAAACCGGTATCCTCCTCTGCCCCCTCTCCACATAGATAATGAAGGCAATAACTACCAACATTAAAATTATAAGAAAAATGATGCGGAGAGGATCAAGACTACCGGTTTTCAAGCCATTAAGCAGACTGTTTATGCCTCTTGGCAAGCCTACTACAATGCCGGCAAAAATTATTAAAGAAATGCCATTACCTATGCCTCTTTCAGAAATCTGCTCACCCAGCCACATTATAAAAGTTGTCCCCGTGGTCAAAGTCAGCATAGTCAACAATCTGAATCCCCATCCGGGACTGGGCACGATCTTGGCCCCGGTGGGGCTGGTGAGGCCTTCAAGAAAAATAGAAATACCAAAGGCCTGGATCAAGCAGATAGCCAGCGTCCCATATCTGGTGTACTGGGTAATTTTTTTCCTGCCCAGCTCGCCTTCTTTGGACAGCCGCTCCAGGTAAGGCCAGACCACAGTAAGAAGCTGTAAAATAATGGAAGCACTGATATAGGGCATAATACCCAGAGCAAAAATGGTCATCCTGGACATTGCTCTGCCTGAAAATAGGTCATAAAACCCCAAAATAGAGCCACGCTGAGTCTGCCAGAACTCAGCCAGAGCTGAGGCACTAACTCCAGGGTTAGGAATCTGAGCGCCAATCCGATAAACTGCCAGAAGAAGCAGAGTAAAAATCAGCCTTTTCCTTAAATCGGGGATACTGAAAATGTTGCGAATGCTTTCTAACATTATTCCTTCCCAATAATAATAGCTTTACCTCCGCCTTCCTCAATCTTTTTCCTTGCAGATTGAGAAAAAGCATGAGCTTGAATGGTTTTAGGAGAACTAATATTACCTTTTCCCAGAACCTTTACCAGATCAGCTTCCCGGTGAATAAGCCTGTATTCTATCATTTCTTTTATTCCGATTTCGCTCACCGGCAGCTTGTCAAGCCTATCCAGATTAATCTCCACATATTCAGTTCTGAATTTGTTATTAAAGCCTCGCTTGGGCAGTCGCCGGTGTAAAGGCATCTGGCCGCCTTCAAAACCCCATTTTCTTTTGTAGCCAGCTCCGGCCAGCTGCCCTTTATGACCACGACCTGAAGTTTTACCCAGTCCAGAACCAGGTCCACGGCCTCTTCTCCTATCGGTTTTTCTGGCACCTGCAGCTGGTTTCAGTTTGTTTAGGTTCATGGTTTCTCTATCTCCTCTACTTTGAGCAAATGAGAAATTTTATTGACCATCCCCCTTATTTCGGGGCAATCTTTTCTGATCACCTCTGAATTTAGCTTTTTCAGCCCCAGGCCATAAGCAACCAGTCGGTGTTTTCGGGGATGACCTATAAGGCTGCGAACAAGTTTTATTTTTAAATATTTTTCTTCGCTCATTTTGGCCTCACTCTATGTTCTAACAGGTTCACTTTCTTTACTTCTTACTTTTTGGACTTCTTCAGGATTTTTTAGTTTTTTCAAAGCATCAATAGTGGCATGAGCTACGGTAATTGGATTGTTACTCCTTATTGATTTGGTCAAAATATCCTTAACTCCTGCCAGCTGAAGAATTACCCTGACTGCTCCTCCGGCTATCACTCCAGTTCCTCTGGAAGCTGGCCTTAGAACAACAATTCCAGCATCAGAGTCGCCTTTGACCCGGTGGGGAATAGTGGTTCCGCTTAAAGGAATTTCAATCATATTCTTTTTGGCATCTTCTACAGCCTTGGCAATAGCCTGGGGAACTTCTCTCGCTTTCCCCAGTCCTATCCCTACTTTTCCTTTTTCATTACCAACTGCCACCAGAGCCGAAAAACTGAGGTTCTTACCGCCCTTGACCACCTTGGTAACCCTTCTTATAGAGATTACCTGGTCTTTTAATTCAATTTCAGAGCCGCTTACCTCATCCAGCCTTTCGAAATCTTCATGTTCCACGTCGATTCCTCCTAATCCGGCTAAAAGGCAATACCTTCAGCCCTGAGGGCTTCAGCCAGAACTTTTACCCGGCCGTGGTAAGGATAAATTCCACGGTCGAAAACTATATTATTAATATTTTTTTCCTTAAGTCTCCTGGCCAGCAAAGAGCCAAGAAGTGAACAGGCTTCTTTATTTTTTAATTTTTTAGCTCTTTCTCTGAATTGCTTTTCCAAAGTAGATGCTGAGACTAAAACCCTGCCCGAAAGATCATCAATGACCTGGGTATATATGTAGCGATTGGACTTCACCACCAGGACTCTGGGTCTTTCAGGCGTTCCTCTCAATTTTTTTCTTATTCTTTTTCTTATTCTCTGTTTTCTAATAGTTTTGATTTCAGCTTTTGATTTAAGCACCGGCCACCCCCGCTTTTCTTTCTTTCTTGATTAGAACTTCTCCGACCAGGCGGATGCCTTTTTGTTTGTATGGATCCGGCCGACGAAACCTTTTAATTGTATCAGCTACCTGACCTACTTTCTGCTTATCAATTCCTTTGACAGTCAGTAAAGTTGGTTTTTCAGCAATTATTTCTATGCCCTCTGGAATTTCATAAATAATCGGCCGTGAATAACCGACATTCAATTCCAATTTATTTTTTTCCACTTTAGCTCTATATCCAACTCCGGTAATTTCCAGCTGCTTGCTAAATCCTTGAGTCACACCGATAACACAGTTGTTAGCCAGAGCCCGGCAGAGACCATGGAACTGCCTGGTCTTTTGCTCTTCATTTTCTCGAGTCAAAATCAACTGCTGTCCTTCAATTTTGGCTTTGATCCCAGGATACAAAGGAGATGTTAATTTTCCCAATTTCCCTTCCACTTCAATCCGATCAGAATGAATGGTGATTTTTACACCCTTCGGTATTTCAATTGGTTTCTTACCTACTCTCGACATATTATTACCTCACTCTCCTTGCTGATCACCAGATCTCACATAGAACTTCGCCGCCCAGTCCCAATTCCTCGCATTGTTTATCTGTCAGGACTCCTCGAGAAGTAGAAATAATTACTACTCCCAGACCATCTAACACCTTGGGCACGGAGTCTTTGGTACAATAAATCCGGCAACCTGGCTTACTGATCCGGCGCAGCCCAGTGATGGCACTCTGGTTATCATCAGTATATTTTAGAATGATGTTCAAGATGCCCTGTTTATTATCCTCAATAACCTTAAAATTTCTAATGTAGCCCTCTTCTCTAAGAATCCGAGCTATTTCCATTTTTAGTTTGGAAGAAGGAATATTAACTTCCTTCTTTTTGGCCTTAACTGCATTTCTGATTCTTGTTAACATATCAGCAATCGGGTCTGTCAAACTCATGACTCCATCCTTTCGAAAAAATTACCAGGAAGCTTTTGTTATTCCCGGTATTTCTCCTTTCAAGGCTAAATCTCTTAAACACAACCGGCACAAATCAAACCGGCGATAGTAACCTCTCGGCCGGCCACAGATCCGGCAACGATTGCGATGACGTATCGCAAATTTTGGTTTTCTTTGATCCTTAACTATTTTTGCTGTTGTCGCCACTTTAATCTCCCTATTTTATGATTCTCGGAAGGGCATGCCCAGCTTTTTTAATAGGGCATAAGCTTCCTTATCATTCCTGGCAGTTGTAACTATGGTAATATTTAAACCTCTTGGCCGCTCTACCTTAGTGTAATCTACCTCCGGAAAAACTAACTGGTCCTTTATTCCCAGGGTATAGTTGCCGCGGCCATCAAAAGAATGGGGTGATACTCCCCTGAAATCTCTAACCCGAGGAAGAACAATATTGACCAGACGATCGAGAAATTCATACATTCTCTTTCTTCTCAAAGTGACATAACAGGCAATAGGCTGCCCTTTTCTTAATTTAAAAGCAGAAATAGATTTCTTAGCTCGTCCTACCGCCGGGTATTGTCCAGTAATCAGGCTTAACTCCACCTTGGCCATATCAAGCAATTTAATATTTTGTATAGCATCTCCTACACCCATATTCACTACTATCTTTTCCAGCCGAGGAACGGCATTGGGGTTATCAATACCTAACTCTTTCTGGAGTTCCTTAACAATTTCTTTTTTATAACGTTCTAACAGCCTGCTCATCTTTCAACCTCTCAGGACTTTTCTAAATTGGTCTGGCATCTGGCACATACCCTTATTTTAGTTCCATCTTCCAGAACCTTATGTCTGACCCGGACGCCCCGGCCACAATCGTCACAGTAAAGCATAATCTTGGAAACATGAAGCGGAGCTTCTTTTTCCATAATACCACCTTGGACGTTTTGACTGCGATCAGGCCTGACAAAGACTTTGACAAAATTAATTTTTTCCACTACCACTTTATTTTCTTCGGGGATAATTTTCAAAATTCGCCCCTTTTTTCCCCGGTCTTTTCCACTGCGAACAATAACCACATCATTTTTCTTAAATGGAAATTTAACCATCAAAGCACCTCCGGAGCCAGCGAGATAATCTTCATAAATTTTTTCTCTCTGAGCTCTCTTCCCACCGGACCAAAAACCCGGGTACCGAGTGGCTCGCCTGACTTATCTATAATTACTGCTGCATTATCATCAAAACGTATATATGACCCATCCTTACGCCTAATTTCCTTTCTGGTTCTGACTATAACTGCTCTGACTACTTTACCCTTTTCAATTTTGCTTTCGGGATCAGCTTCTTTAACTGAAGCAGAAATAACATCGCCAATAGTAGCCACCCGGCCAACATTCCCGCCCAGAGGGGTAATAGCCATTATTCTCCGGGCACCGGAATTGTCCGCCACCTTTAGCATAGTTCGCATCTGGATCATATTAGTTCACCCTCATTCTCAGTATCTATTTCTCTGGAAGCTAAACCGAGTATTTCAACCACTCTCCATCTTTTGAGCTTACTTATAGGTTTTGATTCCACAATCCGAACAAGATCACCAATTTTGCATTTTTCCTGTTCATCATGGACCATAAAGATCCTTTTCCGCCGGATAGTCTTTTTATAAAGGGGGTGTCTTTCCAATCGTTCGACCAGCACCTTGACCGTCTTGCTGGAATTCTTTGCCACCACCCGACCGACTTTAGTTGTGATTCTTTTTTCCCGTTTAGCTTCCATATTTTATTCCGTCCCTTTATTTTGAGATTCTTTTAAAATAGTCTTTATTCTGGCTATATCCCTTCTAACATTCCTAATCTTCATGGGGTTATCCATTTGCCCCAAAGACTTTTGAAAGCGAAGCTTAAAAAGCTGATCTTTTAGTTCCAGCTCTTTTTGCTTCAATTCATCAGCCGATAGTTCTCTCAATTCTCTGATCTTCATTTTATTTCCCTATTCTCTCTTGAAATAAATCGAGTTTTTATCGGCAGCTTATGAGCCGCCAGTCTCATGGCTTCCTGGGCTACATCAAAATCAACTCCTTCTACCTCAAATATTATTCGGCCCGGTCTAATCACATCTACCCAAAATTCAGGATCACCCTTGCCGCGGCCCATTCTGGTCTCTGTTGGCTTTTTGGTAACAGGCTTCCAAGGAAATACTCGAATCCACATCTTGCCCCGTTTTTTCAGAAATCTGGTGATAGTTACACGGCCAGCTTCAATTTGCCTGGCTGTCAGCCAGCAAGGCTCTAAAGCTTGCAGGCCATATTCACCAAAAGCCAGCTCGGCGCCGCGAGAGGCCCGTCCTTTCATTCGGCCTCTCTGTTGTTTGCGGTATTTAACTTTTTTCGGCATCAACATAGTTAAATCTCCTCAGCTTCTACAATTTGAGAAGAGAACTTGGGTTTATCTATGTCCCCCCGGTAGATCCAAACTTTAATGCCGATCTGCCCGTAGGTAGTGAAAGCTTCGGTAAAAGCATAATCAATGTCAGCTCGGAGAGTCTGCAGGGGAAGCTGACCTTTAAGATACCATTCTGTTCGGGCAATTTCTACTCCGCCCAATCGGCCAGCACACATTACCTTTATTCCTTTGGCTCCCATTTTCAAAGCCATATCGACTGCTCGCCTCATTGCCCTCCGGTAAGCTATCCTTTTTTCCAGTTGAGTGGCAATCCCTTCAGCCACCAGGGCCGCATTCAGTTCTGGCTTATCAACTTCTCTAATGTCCACATATACTTCCCGTCGAGCAAGACCCTCCAGCATATTTTTCAAGTGCTCAATTTCTTTACCACCCCGACCAATTATAATTCCGGGACGGGCAGTGTGGATGATGACTCTAACCTTGGGTCCTACCCTTTCTACATCAACACTGGCAATTCCGGCGTGAGCATATTTTTCCTTTACTGCTTTTTTCATTTCTATGTCTTCATGAAGCAGCCGAGAATAGTTTTTTCCTTTGGCAAACCAGCGAGAAGTCCATTGCTTGTTAAAGCCTAAGCGAAAACCTATAGGATGTGTCTTCTGTCCCACCGCTTATCTCCCTTTCTTTTCATCTAAGTAAATTTTTACATGACTCATTCTTTTTAAAACTCTGTAGGCCCTGCCCATGGGTGCTGGTCGGATTCGCTTCATGGCCGGCCCCTGGTCTATCTGAATCTTGGCAACGTAAAGGTTGTCAACATCTACATTTGGAGCTTTCTGTTGGGCATTGGCAATGGCAGAACGCAGAACTTTTTCCAGAATAGCACTGATCTTTTTCTTTTCATTAAACTTCAAAATAGTCAGGGCCTCTCCTACTAACCTGTTTCTTATAAGGTCAGCCACCAGACGCCCTTTCTGCGGGCTCATTCTGACATAACGAGCTATGGCTTTGGAAAGATATTTTTCTTTTTCCATGGTTACTTACCCACTTTAAGCTGTCTGGCAGTCTTGGAAGTATGTCCTTTGAAGGTCCTGGTGGGAGAAAATTCGCCTAATTTATGGCCAACCATCTGCTCGGTCACAAAAACAGGTATAAATTTACGGCCATTATGAACACCAAATGTCAGGCCCACCATTTCTGGTATGATTGTAGATCTCCTGGACCAGGTTTTGATTACCTGACGCTTTTCTTTCATGGTTTGAGCAGCCTGAACTTTTTCTAATAACTTTGGATCAACATACGGACCCTTGCGTAAAGACCTGCCCATAATTACTTACTCCTTCTTCTGATAATAAAAGCTTGTGTTCTTTTATTTCTTCTGGTTTTATATCCCTTAGTTGGAATTCCCTCAGGGCTGACCGGGTGGCGTCCACCTTTGGTTCTTCCTTCACCACCTCCGTGAGGATGATCGATTGGATTCATTGCCGTTCCACGAACATGTGGTCTGAAGCCCAGCCAGCGGGTTCTTCCTGCCTTACCAATACTGATATTTTGATGATCAAGATTGGCTAATTGCCCAACTGTAGCCCGACATTCGAGGTGAACCTTACGAATTTCAGAAGAGGGCAACCGCAGCTGGGCATAATCTCCTTCCTTTCCAAGTATCTGGACACCTGCTCCAGCTGCTCTGGCTAACTGGCCTCCTTTTCCTATCTTCAGCTCAACATTATGAACAATGGTACCAACGGGGATATATTTAAGCGGCATCACATTGCCGGGAAGAACATCAACCTGCGAATTAGAGGAAATAATAGTATCCCCAACTTTGAGATTTAATGGGGTAAGAATATAGCGACGTTCTCCATCGGCATATTTTATAAGAGAAATGAAGGCGGAGCGATTGGGATCGTACTCAATAGTTTCTACTACTCCGGGGATATCAATCTTATCTCTCTTAAAATCAATCAGACGGTACATTCTTTTATGTCCGCCGCCACGATGTCTGACTGATAAATGCCCCCTGTTATTACGCCCCCCACTTTTAGTCAGGGGTACCAACAGGGGTTTATATGGTTGAGTGGTAGTCAACTCTTCATAAGTCAGACCGGTACGGTGTCTCAAGCCTGGAGTAACTGGTTTATAAATTTTTATACCCATGGTTACACTGCCTCAATATATTCAATCATTTTTTCGCCTGCTTTTAGCTTGACATAAGCTTTCTTCCGATCCTTGGTCCGTCCAAAGCTTCGGCCCAATCTTTTTACTTTTCCTTTAAGTTTAACAATGGTCACACTCTCAACTCTGGTTTTAAAAAGTTCTTCTACTGCTTTTTTCACTTCTAATTTATTGGCATCAGGAGAAATTTCAAAACAAACCTGCCTTTGGGTATCTTTCAACCTTGTACTTTTCTCCGTAATTAAGGGACGGAGAATTATATCCCTCGGGTCTTTGATCATTTCAATTTCTCCACTAATGAATTAAAGGCTTTCTGGCTGAAAACTAACCAGCGGTATCTCAGAATATCATAAACATTTAACTGCTTATCATCTACCGCTTTCACCTCTGGAATATTTTTAACTGCTCGAAAAAGATTTTCATTCTGGCGATCATCAACGATCAAGGCCGATTCAATCTTTAAACCTTTTAACCAGTTAGCAGCTTCTTTAGTCTTGGGCTGGGATATATTAATCTGGTCAACAACCAGCAAAAGATTCTCTGATAGCTTGGCCGCCAAGGCCGACTTTAAAGCATTCCTTCTGGCTTTTTTGGGAATGGCATAACTATAATCACGTGGCCTGGGACCAAATATGGTTCCTCCATGCCTCCAGAGGGGAGATCTAACACTGCCAGCCCTGGCCCTCCCTGTCCCTTTTTGCCGCCAGGGTTTTCGCCCGCCACCGCTGACTTCAGCCCTGGTTTTAGTAGCGGCCGTGCCCTGTCTTTGGTTTGCCAGGTAATTTAAAACTGCTTCATAGACTAAATGTTCCTTCACTGGATAAGAGAAAACCTCTTCCGGCAGATTCAAATCTCTAACCGGTTTGCCGCTTTGATCTAAAACTTGTAATTTCATGGCACTCTCTTTACTCAGGAATTCTTGGCTTTAAATGAACCTTTTTTAATTAAAACCAGACCGCCATTGGCTCCTGGAATTGCCCCTTTGACCAGCAATAAATTATTTTCCTTGTCCACTTGAATAACTTTAAGATTCCTAATAGTTACGGTGTCGCCACCCATTCGTCCGCCCATTCTCATGCCTTTTATGACCCGCGAAGGGAAAGATGAAGCACCAATTGAACCAGGAGCTCGATGAAACATTGAACCATGAGCAGCATCTCCACCGGCAAAACCATGTCTTTTAACCACACCTTGAAATCCCTTTCCTTTGCTAATACCGGTAATATTAACTTTTTCTCCAATTTCAAAGATGTCAACCAGCAGCTGGTCGCCTTCCTTAATATTTATCGGGCCCTTATATTTAACTTCCTTTAAAATTTTTAATACCGGGCTACCAGATCTTTTAAAATGCCCATATTCTGGTTTTTTAGGATGTTTCTTAGGCTTATTTTCTACCAGACCGAGCTGCAGAGCTTCATATCCATCCTTTTCCCTGGTCTTCATTTGAATAACAGTACAGGGGCCAGCCTTAATCACAGTTACAGGAATAACATTTCCTTCTTCATCAAAAACTTGAGTCATTCCAATTTTCTTTCCGATAATGCCTTCCACCATATTCATTCTCCTGCGCCAAAAGCCTTGATTTCCACATCGATTCCTGCAGGCAAATCAAGTTTCTGCAGTTCTTCTATGGTTTCATTGCTATATTCGCTAATATCTATTAGCCTTTTATGTATCCGCATCTCAAAATGTTCTCTCGATCTCTTATCAACATGAGGGGAACGAAGAACACAAAATCTTTGAATTTTGGTAGGAAGCGGAATGGGACCGGAAACTTTGGCTCCGGTCCTTTTAGCCTTAATCACAATATCCCTTACTGATTGATCCAGCAACCTGTGATCAAAAGATTGGAGTCTTATTCTTATCTTTTCCATTTTAGTTCCTCGTTCTCCATTTTAAGCCTTCAACCTTACTCTAAGATTTCGGTGACAGTGCCAGCGCCAACCGTCCGTCCGCCTTCTCTGATAGCAAACCGCAGGCCTTTCTCCATGGCCACCGTCGTGATCAGCTCCACCTCCACATTGGCATTATCCCCGGGCATCACCATCTCTACCCCCGCCGGTAACTTCACCGTCCCCGTCACGTCGGTCGTCCGAAAATAAAACTGCGGCCGATAGCCTGTGAAAAACGGCGTGTGCCGCCCGCCTTCTTCCTTCGTCAACGCATATATCTGCGCCCTGAACTTCTTGTGCGGCGTGATCGTCCCAGGCTTCGCCAATACCTGCCCCCTCTCTACCTCTTCCTTCCCTATCCCTCTCAACAAACAACCTATGTTGTCTCCTGCCTGCCCCTGGTCCAGTATCTTCCGAAACATCTCTACCCCGGTCACCACCGTCTTCTTCGTCTCCCCAAACCCTACTATCTCTACCTCATCTCCTACCTTCACCACTCCTCTCTCTACCCTGCCCGTAACCACCGTCCCACGCCCAGTTATAGAAAATACATCCTCTATGCTCATCAAAAATGGCTTGTCTATCTCCCGCACCGGCTCCGGTATAAAATCATCCAACGCCTTCATCAACTCCCAGATCGGCTTCCCCCCCTCACCCTCAGGATCCGCCAAGGCCTTCGTCGCACTACCACGTATGATCGGCGTCTTGTCCCCAGGAAATTCATACTTGTTCAGTAAATCACGAACCTCTAACTCCACCAAATCCAAAATCTCCGGATCATCCACCAGGTCCACCTTGTTGATAAAGACCACTATCGCCGGCACGTCCACCTGCCGAGCTAACAATATGTGCTCCCTCGTCTGCGGCATCGGACCATCATCAGCCGCCACCACCAAAATCGCTCCGTCCATCTGCGCCGCCCCGCTGATCATGTTCTTGATATAATCAACGTGCCCAGGACAATCTATGTGCGCATAATGCCGCTTCTCTGTCTCATACTCCACGTGCGATAAGGCCACCGTCAAGATCTTCGTCGCATCACGACGAAACATCTTCGCATCAGCCTTCGCTACCTCATCATAACTCTTGTACTGCGCCCATCCCTTCGTCGATAATACCTTCGTTATCGCCGCCGTCAACGTCGTCTTCCCGTGATCTATGTGCCCTATCGTCCCTATGTTAACGTGCGGCTTCGTCCTCGCAAACTTTTCCTTAGCCATGTCTTTTTACCTCCTCGCTTCACTGAAGGGAATTCTCCCTTCTATTCTGGCTTTTATTTCTTCCTGAACATCAGGTTGAGTTTGCTCATATCTGGAAAATTCCAGAGTGAATGAGGCTCTCCCCTGAGTAATAGTCCTCAGAATGGTGGCATAACCGAACATTTCAGCCAGCGGGACGAAGGCTTTAATAATTCGAGAGGTACCCTTAAGTTCCATAGCTTCAATTCGCCCCCGCCTGGCATTTATATCTCCAACCAGCCCACCCACATATTCGTCCGGAGTTACAATCTCTAATTTCATCACCGGTTCAAGAATAACTGGTCTGGCTTTCATTCCAGCTTCTTTGAAAGCCATGGAGGCTGCAATCTTATAAGCAATAGGAATAGAATCAACTTCATGATAGCTGGCTTCAAGTAAAGTTACCCGAACGTCGGTTACTGGAAAACCAGCCACCAGCCCGGCTTCCATTGCTTCTCTGATTCCTTTTTCTATCTCAGGTATGAATTCGGCCGGCAGGATCCCTGATTTTAAGCGATTAATAAACTCAAATCCTCTACCTCTTTCCAGGGGCTCAACTCTTAAAAAACAATGGCCAAACTGTCCCTTTCCACCAATCTGGCGAATGAATTTACCTTCAGCCTCGGCTTCGGCAGTAATTGTTTCTTTATAAGCCACCTGGGGACGACCAAGCCTGGCCTGGACATTAAATTCTCTAACTAATCTATCCATTATGATTTCCAGATGAAGCTCTCCCATGCCCTTTACCAGGGTTTGACCAGTCATTGGATCCTGGACAACTTTAAAGGTTGGGTCTTCAGCCATGAATTTTTCCAGAGCGCTAAATAATCTCTGATGATCGGCCTTGCTTCTTGGTTCAATAGTGGCTGAAATCACCGGCTCGGGGAAAGTTGGCGGCTCAAGAAGAATCGGACGGCTTTTTAAACAGAGAGTATCGCCAGTAGACAAGCTTTTTAGACCGCCAAAAGCAGCAATATCACCAGCATAAACTTCACTTATTTCCCTGCGTTTATTTGCATGCATTTCCAGAAGCCGAATAACTCTTTCCTCCTGATCCTTCGTAGCATTATAAACCGAAGCTCCAACTTTAAGTTTTCCTGAATAGACTCGGAAATAAGCCAGGTTACCCAAGAAGGGATCATTCATAATTTTAAAAACTAAAGCACAGAAATGCTCGTTGTCAGCTGCTTTTCTTATTTCTTCCTGATGAGTTCTGGGATGATAACCTTTAACCGGAGGAATATCAATTGGTGATGGTAGATAATCAACTATGGCATCGAGTAAGGGATGAACACCTTTATTTCGAAATGAAGCGCCAAAAAGAACAGGGAAAAATTTAAGCTCTATAGTCCCTTTTCTGATGGCTTTTTTTATTTCTTCTGGTTCAATCTCCTCATCATCCAGGTATTTTCTCATTAACTCATCATCCACTTCGCTTAAAATCTCAAGCATTTCTTTCCTTTTGAGGTCAACAACTTCTCGATAAGCTTCAGAAACAGGTTTCTTCTGGAAATCAGTCCCGAGCAAATCGCTTTCCCAGATAATTTCTTTTCTTTCCACCAGGTCAATAACCCCTACAAACTTATCCTCACTTCCTAAGGGGATCTGAACAGGCAGCGGACGGGCCCCCAAACGGGTACGGATTTCATTTACCGCTCTTTGTGGGTCAGCACCTAATCTATCCATTTTATTCACATATATTATCCGGGGAACCCGGTATTTATCAGCTTGCCTCCAGACTGTCTCCGATTGAGACTCAACTCCTCCGACAGCACAAAGAATAATAATGGCCCCATCAAGAACTCTTAAGGACCTTTCGACCTCAGCCGTGAAATCTACGTGGCCGGGAGTGTCGATTATATTAATCCGGTGGTCTCGCCAGTAACAGGTAGTAGCGGCGGCAGTTATAGTAATTCCGCGTTCCTGTTCCTGAACCATCCAGTCCATAACGGCAGTGCCCTCATCTACTTCTCCCATCTTGTAAGTAATTCCGGTAAAATAAAGTATCCGTTCCGTAGTTGTAGTCTTCCCCGCATCGATATGAGCCATGAAGCCAATATTCCTGACTCTTTCGATCGGGCACGACCGCATGAACTTTTTTCTCCATTTATAAATAAAAATTCTAAATTAATTAGCTTACCGATAAATTTTTTATTTACCATTTATAATGTGCAAAAGCCCGGTTAGCTTCAGCCATTTTATGAGTATCTTCTTTCTTTTTAACTGCTCCGCCCTTATTCGATAGGGCATCAATAATCTCAGCCGCCAGCTTTTCTTCCATGCTTTTCCCGCTTCTTTCCTGAGCAAATTTAGCCAGCCAACGCATTCCCAGCGATATCGAACGATTTTCAGGAACTTCTACCGGCACCTGATAATTGGCTCCACCCACTCTTCTTGATTTTGTTTCAAGAAGCGGCCGGACATTATCAATAGCTTTTTCCAGAGTTTTCAATGGATCTTCTTTAGCTTTTTGCTTCAATATTTCCAGAGTATTATATACTATGCGCTCGGCTACACTCTTCTTTCCTCGTTTCATAACAATATTGATGAATTTTCCAACCAAAGTTGAATTATAAACTGGGTCCGGCTGCGGCTTCCGCTTTCTGATTATTCCGCGTCTCGGCATCTTTTCACTCCTAAATCAGCTTATTTTTAAGAAACTTTTTTCTCTTTCGGCTTTTTAGCCCCATATCTTGAACGACCTTTGAATCTATTCTGAACGCCTTCAGCATCAAGCGTGCCACGGATAATATGATATCTAACACCGGGTAAATCCTTAACTCTTCCGCCTCTGATTAAAACTATTGAATGTTCTTGAAGATTATGACCAATTCCGGGAATATAAGCGGTTACTTCGATGTTGTTAGTCAACCTGACTCTGGCTACTTTTCTCAGAGCTGAATTAGGTTTCTTGGGTGTAGTGGTAAAAACCCTTACGCAGACTCCTCTTTTTTGAGGACAGCTTTCCAGAGCAGGTGCCTTACTTTTATACTTTTTCGGTGCTCTGCCTTTCCTTACCAGCTGATTGACCGTTGGCACTTAAAATTCTCCTTTATAAATTTCCGAAATTACACTTTTTCTTTCCAGGATGAAATTCCCGGAAAATATGCTTGAAGAATAGCAAAAACAGCCTTACTTGTCAAGAAAATAACAGGCTATTTTGCTTTTTTTTACATTAATTTTGAGCTTGGACTTCTGCTTCTTTTTCTTCCTTGACCGGAGCTTCTTCCTTCAACATAACATTTCGGTAGTACCTGAAACCTGTTCCGGCTGGAATTAGTCTACCCATTATAACGTTTTCCTTTATTTTTCTCAGATAATCAACTTTCCCATAAAGAGCAGCTTCAGTCAGAACTCTGGTGGTTTCCTGGAAAGAGGCAGCCGCTATGAAACTATCGGTACTGAGAGCACTCTTGGTGATGCCTAACAGTAAAGGTCTGGCTTTTGCTGGTTTTCCACCTTTTTCCATAATCTTTTCGTTTTCTTCCTGGAACTTAAATTTATCAACCTGTTCGTCAACCAGAAATTCAGTATCACCAACCTCTTCAATCTTAACCCACCGGAGCATTTGTCTGATAATTATCTCAATATGCTTATCATTAATGGTAACACCTTGTAGCCGGTATACTTCCTGGACTTCTCGTAATAAATATTCAGCTAATTCTTTCTCCCCCAGGACCTTAAGGATATCGTGAGGATTGATGGGCCCGTCCATAAGAGGAGTACCAGCTTTAATTTTTTCTCCATCAGAAACCAACAAATGGGCTCCTTTAGGAACCAGATATTCTTTGGCTCCCCCTCTTTCATTTTTAACTATTATCCGGCGGTAGCCGCGGAGCAAGTCACCTATCTGGACTATACCGTCAATTTCTGAAATGACCGCCGGATTCTTGGGACGGCGAGCCTCAAAAAGTTCTTCGGCCCGAGGCAAACCACCGGTAATATCCTTGGTCCTGGCCACTTCTCGAGGGATCTTGGCCAGGATATCACCGGCATGAACCTCTTCCCCATCTTTGACTTCTAAATTGGCCCCTTTAGGCAGAAAATACCGCTTCTTAATAATTGGTTCACCCTGTTCGTCTTTATGTTTGGGATCAATAATTTCAATCATTGGTTGAAGTTTTTCGTCTTTTGGATCGGTGATTACCTGGGTGATAAGCCCAGTAAAATCGTCTCGTATTTCATCCATACTGATCCCTAAAACCACATCTCTGAACCTTACCTTACCTGCTTCTTCTGTCAGAATAAATGTGCTGAACGGATCCCACTCAGCAAATTCCTGTCTTGCTTTGACTGCTTCTCCATCTTTCAAAAGAACTTTGGCACCATAGGGAACCTGATAATGTTCTACTTCTCGGCCACGATAGTCAAGAATGGCAATGCTGGCATTACGATTGACAACCACCAGGACGCCTTCCTTATTAACTACCCAGTTCAAATTATTGAATTTGATGACACCATCATTTTTAGCTTCGAGCTTGGACTTCTCCGCTCCCCTCATAGCGATGCCACCAACGTGGAAGGTTCTCATGGTCAGCTGCGTTCCAGGTTCTCCTATAGATTGAGCCGCAACAATTCCTACTGCCTCGCCCAGGTCTACCAGTCTGCCAGTAGCCATATCCCGGCCATAACATAACTGGCAAACTCCTCGTTTGGATTCGCAGGTTAGAACCGAACGAATTTTAACTCTTTCAATGCCCAGATTTTGAATTTTTTCGGCTATCTCCTCAGTTATTTCCTGGTTCATATCAACTATTATTTCACCGGTATCGGGATGAACGATTCTTTCCAGGGAAATGCGTCCGACAATTCTGTCTATAAATGGTTCAATAATTTCACCGTTTTCCACAATAGCACTGACATTAATTCCTTTTAGTGTCCCGCAGTCATGCTGGTCAACTATTACTTCCTGCGAAACATCCACTAATTTCCGGGTGAGATAGCCTGAATTGGCTGTTTTTAAAGCCGTATCAGCCAGACCTTTCCGGGCGCCGTGAGTGGAAATAAAATACTGTAAAACGTTCAATCCTTCACGCAGATTAGAAGTAATCGGAGTTTCAATAATTTCGCCGGAAGGCTTACTCATCAAGCCTCTCATAGCCGCCAGCTGCCTGATTTGTTGCTTGTTTCCTCTCGAGCCCGAATCTGCCATGACATAAAGTGGATTGAGTTTCTTTTCATCAAAACTTACCTTTTTCATGGCATTCATCATGGCATTGGTTACTTTATCCGTAACCGAAGTCCAGATTTCCACCACCCGGTTAAATCTTTCACCAGAAGAAATAGTTCCTTCCCGATACAGCTTTTCGATTTCCTGAACTTCTTTTTCCGCTCTGCTTATAATTTCAGCCTTTTCTTTGGGTATCAGAAAATCCTCAATGCCTAAGGAAAATCCAGCATAGGTAGCATAGTTAAATCCGAGCTCTTTCATTTTATCGAGCATTTCAGTTGTTCTCTCCAGCCCGGATTTTAGATAAACATAATAAACCAGACTTTCCAGCCCTTTCTTTTTCAGAATGCCATTGATAAATGGCAACCCTTTTGGTAGAACGCTGTTAAAAATAATTCTGCCGGGGGTTGTCTCGATAATTTCATTATTAAGGTTGCTGACAGGGCAACTAACCACAGCCTGGTCATCATAAAAAGTCTTAAGATTCATAAAAGGCCCGCTATAACGAACCTTTATCCGGCTATGAAGACTTAACTCTTTGGCCTCATAAGCCAGAAGGGCTTCGTCAAAAGAAGCAAAAATACGGCCTTCTCCTTTTTCGTTCTTTTGCTCCAGCGTAAGGTAATAGCAACCAAGGACCATATCCTGACTGGGAATAGCCAGAGGGCGACCGTGAGCTGGAGACAAAATATTATTGGCTGAAAGCATTAAAGTATTGGCCTCGATTTGAGCTTCAACTGAAAGTGGCACATGAACCGCCATCTGGTCACCGTCAAAATCAGCATTAAAGGCAGCACAAACCAGGGGGTGAATTTGAATAGCTTTACCTTCCACCAGAATGGGTTCAAAGGCCTGAATCCCCAACCGATGGAGAGTGGGAGCACGATTGAGGAGAACTGGATGTTCACGGACGACTTCTTCTAAGCAATCCCAAACTTCCGGCCTTTCCTGTTCGTGCCATTCTCTGGCCACTTTCACTGAAGCAACCAGACCTTCCTTTTCCAGCTTGTGGAATATAAATGGCTTGAAAAGCTCCAGAGCCATTTTCTTGGGCAATCCGCATTGGTTCAGTTTCAACTCAGGGCCGACCACAATAACCGAGCGCCCAGAATAATCAACTCTTTTTCCCAGAAGATTCTGGCGGAATCTACCCTGCTTGCCTCTCAAAGCTTCACTTAAGGACTTTAGAGGACGACGATTAGCTCCTAAATGAACCCGGCCGCGGCGCCCGTTGTCAAAGAGGGCATCCACAGCTTCCTGAAGCATTCTCTTTTCATTTCTAATAATTAATTCGGGGGCTTTAAGTTCAATTAATTTTTTTAAGCGGTTATTACGGTTAATTACCCGACGATAAAGGTCATTGAGGTCAGACGTAGCAAAGCGCCCACCATCCAATCTGACCAGAGGGCGGAGGTCAGGAGGAATTACTGGTATAACATCCAGAATCATCCACTCCGGTCTATTCCCTGATTTCTTTAAGCCTTTAAAAACTCTGAGCCTCTTGGCAAATCTAAGCTTTTTTTGCAGAGAAGTTTCTTTTTTCATAGCCCGGCGCAGCTTTTCGGTTTCCTTATCTATATCGATCTTTTCCAAAAGCTTTTTTATGGCTTCAGCACCCATTCCGGCTTCAAACTTATTTCCCCACTTTTCCCTGGCTTCTCGATATTCGTCTTCATTGAGGAGCTGCTTTTCTTTAAGAGTAGTTTCACCAGCATTTACTACAATATAAGACTCAAAATAAAGAACTTTTTCCAGCTCTTTAATCGTCATATCCAGAACTAAACCGATTCGGCTCGGTGGACTTTTAAAAAACCAGATATGAGCTACGGGACAGGCTAATTGAATGTGCCCCATTCTTTCCCGACGTACCTTAGATTTGGTAACTTCAACTCCACACCTTTCGCAGATGATGCCCTTATATTTCATCCGCTTGTATTTGCCGCAGAGACACTCATAATCATTTATGGGACCGAAAATCTTGGCGCAAAACAGACCATCTTTCTCCGGTTTAAATGTTCGGTAGTTGATGGTTTCAGGTTTGGTAACTTCTCCCCATGACCAGCTCTTTATTTTCTCTGGAGAGGCAATGCTGATTCTGACCCGATCAAAATCGATCTTAGCCCTCGAACTTAAAGATTGCCTGATCTCCATTATGACTCTCCTTTGGTTGCCTGAGAAATAACAATTCCCCAGGGCAAGCCTTCTTCTTTTTCGCCTTTAAGTAATTCTATGTTAAGGCACAAGCCCTGAAGTTCCCTGATTAAAACATTAACCGATTCAGGCAAGCCTGGCTGAAAATCAAGATCACCTTTGACAATGGCCTCATAAATTTTAGCTCGGCCTTCAACATCATCAGATTTTACCGTTAAAATTTCCTGCAATGTATAGGCAGCACCATAAGCCTCAAGAGCCCAGACCTCCATCTCACCAAATCTCTGGCCGCCAAACTGGGCTTTACCACCAAGTGGCTGCTGAGTAATGAGTGAATAAGGACCAGTAGACCTGGCGTGAATCTTATCATCAACCAGGTGATAGAGTTTCATCATATAAATAAAGCCGACAGCCACTTCCTGATCAAACGGCTCCCCGGTAATCCCATCATAAAGTCTGACCTTACCTGATTCTGGCAGTCCTGCTTTATGCAGCAACTCTTTAATTTCTTCTTCTTTGGCTCCATCAAAAACAGGTGTAGAAAGCCAGAGGTTAAGCTTTTTGGCCGCCCACCCGGCATGAGCTTCCAGAATCTGACCGAGATTCATTCGTGAAGGCACACCAAGAGGATTAAGGACAATGTCTACTGGAGTTCCATCGGGTAACCTGGGCATATCTTCCTCAGGAACTATTTTAGCAATAACCCCTTTATTACCATGCCGCCCTGACATCTTATCGCCAACCGACAATCTTCTCTTCATGGCAATGAAAACTTTTACTGCCTGAATAACACCCGGAGATAACTCATCTCCTTTCTTTAGAGCCTCTACCTTTTCTTTAAACTCGGCTTTTAAAGCTTCAATCTGCCGCTTAACCTTCTTATCGAGGTCTTTTATTTTTTCATCTCTATCGGCTTCGGCGGGGAGCTTTAATTCTTCCAGGTCTTTCAGGTCTTTAAATTCAATAATTTCCAGAAGTTTCTCCGTAAGCTTGGTTCCTTTTTCAATAGTTCGTCCATTAATTTTAGCGTTTTTACCGACTGTTTCTCCCTTGATGAGATTTTTAATGCGCCGCCATTTTTCTTTTTCCAGGATGGTTATCTCATCTTCCAGGTTCCTTTTCATTTTGGCAATTTCTTCTTTTTCTATAATCTTAGCCCGCTCATTCTTGTCCTGCCCACGGCGAGTAAAGATGCGGATGTCAATTACAGTGCCTTCAACTCCAGGGGGACAATAGAGAGAAGCATCCTTAACATCTAAAGCTTTTTCTCCAAAAATAGCTTTCAGCAGCTTTTCTTCGGGCGAAAGCTGGGTCTCTCCTTTAGGAGCAACTTTTCCAACCAGAATATCTCCCGGTTTTACATATGCACCAATTCTAACAATTCCATTTTCATCCAGATTACGCAGCAGATTTTCTGAAACATTAGGTATATCCCTGGTTATTTCTTCCGGCCCAAGTTTTGTGTCGCGGGCCTCAATCATCTCTTCCACAATATGAATTGAGGTAAAGACATCTTCTTTTATTAATTTTTCACTAACAATGATGGCATCTTCAAAATTATATCCTCGCCAGGGCATAAAAGCACAGAGAATGTTCCGTCCCAGAGCCAGTTCCCCATGATCAGTACAGGAACCATCAGCCAGAACTTGACCCTTAACTACCCGGTCACCTTTTCTTACAATCGGCCGCTGATTTATACAAGTATTCTGATTGGTTCTTAAAAACTTGGTTAAAAGATAAAGGTCCGTCCCCAATTCATAAAGACTATTTTCCTTTTCATCAACTCTGACTATGATCCTTTCTGCATCCACAAACTCCACCACTCCAGAACGGCGGCAAATTACCACATCTCCAGAACCTTTGGCAACAATATCCTCCATCCCGGTGCCAATGAGAGGAGTTTCAGGTTTGAGAAGAGGCACAGCCTGGCGCTGCATATTAGAACCCATCAGAGCACGGTTAGCATCATCATGTTCCAGAAAAGGAATTAGAGCAGCTGACAAAGAAACAAGTTGTTTGGGGGAAACATCCATAAAATCAATTTCTTCACGGTGAAGGATTTTAAAATTGCCTCGATCGCGGGCACTAACATACTCCTGTTTGATAAAACCACGAGAATCAACTTCTACATTAGCCTGAGCAATTTTATATTTTTCTTCCTCCCAGGCAGTTAAATAAAAAATGTAAGGCTCATAAGCTGGCAATGATTTGCTTTTCTGGTTTTTAAGATTTTCTATTACTTTTTCTACTTCATCTTTTCTTACCAGCTGACCAATATGATAATCGGTATTTCCTGGATGGATTATCTTCACATAATCCACCACTCTACCTTTTTCTACCTTCCTGTAAGGCGTTTCAATAAATCCGTATTGATTGACCCGGGCGTAACAGCTCAGAGATGAAATCAAGCCGATATTCGGGCCTTCTGGAGTTTCAATCGGGCAAATTCGGCCATAGTGAGAAGCCTGAATATCTCTGACTTCAAATCCAGCTCTCTCTCGACTCAAACCACCTGGTCCAAGAGCGCTTAGCCTTCGTTTATGAGTTAATTCAGCCAGAGTGTTGATTTGATCCATAAATTGTGAAAGCTGAGAGCTGCCAAAAAATTCTTTTAGAGCTGCAATAACCGGTTTGGAATTAATCAGGTCCTGGGGCATAGCCGTAGACAGATCAGAGCTGATAGTCATCTTTTCCTTAATGGTTCTTTCCATCCTGGTCAATCCAATGCGAAAAGCGTTCTCCATCAATTCGCCAACAGGTCTTACCCGGCGGTTGCCAAGATGATCTATATCATCTACCTCACCTACTCCATTTTTCAGATTTAGCAGATATCTTATTACCTTGACATAATCTTCTTTGGATAGAATGCGATCACTTAAATCTTCAGGTCCAAATTTTTTCTCAGATTCAGTTATTAAATCCTTCTCCCCACTTTCCAGGCCGAGTTTGATATTAAACTTTAAACGTCCGATACGGGAAAAGTTATATTTCTGGGGATTAAAAAACATATTATCAAAAAGGGCTTTAGCACTTTCTTCGGTATGAGGTTCTCCAGGTCGCAGCTTCTTGTATATTTCACTTAAAGCTTGTTGTTGATCTTTCCTCAGATCTTTTTTCAGAGTATTTAAAATCATTTGAGCTGCTTCATCTTCAGCCGGGAAGAAGATTTCAAACGGCTCTCCCTTTTGGGTTAAATACTCAATCTGCTCTGGGGTTAGTTCCTCGTTTACTTTTACTTTTCCTTTTGAACTGGTCAGGGAATAAGCTCCTTGCAACTCCTGGGGAGAAACTTTTATCTTTTCTATCTTCTTTTCCTGCAACTTATTCAATATTTCCTGATCAATTGTGGCTCCGGCTTTAACCACAGGCGAGCGTGAGCTTTCTGAGCTGTAAATATCTTCCTTCACTACTCGCCCCAGAAGACTTTCAGAAACTTTCCAGTAAAGCTGGCCATCTTCAGGTATAAGAACATATGATTTATAAAATTGTTTGATAATTTCTTCATCTGTTCCAAAACCAAGAGCCCGCAGAAAAACGGTTGCCAGAAATTTCTTTTTTCTGTCCAGACGAACCCAGAGGATATTCTTGCTGTCATTTTCAAATTCTACCCAGGCACCTCTATAAGGAATAATCTTGCCCACAAATTGTCCCTTTATTTCTCCGGGACGGAAAAAGATTCCAGGCGATCTTTGCAATTGACTGACAACTACTCTTTCTACTCCATTGAAAATAAAAGTTCCTTTTTCAGTCATTAAGGGAATATTGCCAAAATAGACTTCCTGCTGTTTAATATGCTTTAATCTTCTGGTTTTGGTAGCAGGGTCTTTTTCCCACGAGACTAATTGAACTTTGAGCTTTAATGGGGCTTCATAGGTATAACCTTTTTGAATACATTCAAGGGGATTGTACTTAATCTTCAGACTAACCTTATCTCCACAATAATCGCAGAGAGGCAGCTCAACTTTGGTAGAACCACAATAAGGACAAACTGGCCGGTCGCTGTAAGCCAGCTCCGACGGCAGCAGGGCTCCGCACGCTTGACAGCGGGGGCGGGAATTTTCCACACCTTTCAACCGGCCGCATTTACACTCCCAGTCTCCAATAGTATAACTCAGGAATTGAAGCTCAGTAGTCTCTTTAAAATCAGTAATAGGAAAAACGTCTTTAAATGCTGCCTGGAGTCCAACGTCTTTTCTCTCTTCGGGCAAAAGGTCAATCTGTAAAAATTCATCATAAGATTTTCTTTGAATTTCCAGAAGGTCGGGTAACGGGAAAACCGTCTTGATCTTAGAATAATCGACCCTCTGTCGGTAAATATTATTTTGTTGTTCAAACATGGTTGCTCTCTACAGAAAGAGTTTGACAGTCAAAATTTTCTTTTATCATTAAAAATTTAATTTTCGAACCAAGGTTATTGAATCTCTATTGTGGCCCCAACCTCGGCGAACTTAGCTTTAATAGCTTCAGCTTCTTCTTTGCTTACGTTTTCTTTTAATACCTTGGGGGCAGCATCAACAAAATCCTTAGCTTCTTTCAAGCCAAGATTGGTAACCTCACGGACAACTTTAATAACCTGAATTTTCTGACTGCCAACATCCTTTAAAATTACATTGAACGATGTTTTTTCCTCAGCCGGTTTGGCTTCAGCTTGAGCAGCTCCAGCTCCAGCCATCACCACCGGAGCAGCCATTGCCGCGCTAATGCCATAGCGAGTCTCAAACTCCTTGATGTAATCAACGAGTTCCAGTACGGTTAGATTGTCAAGATGAGCGAAAAACTGTTCTTTGGTGAGTTTTTCTTGTTTTTCCATTGATCTTCTCTCCTTTACATGAGCTTTAGTTCAAGGGATATTCCCTCAACTCTCTTTTTTTTCCTTGAGTAAACTCAACAACCTTCCCATATTTACTAAGGGAGTTTGCCAAGTTCTCAGGAACTGAGTTAACGGGTACGCCATTAAATACCCGATTCTTCCTATTAGATCCATTTTTGACTGTAACTTAACAATTTCCCCAAATATCTCTGGAGAAAGAAAGCTACCTTCTACCAGTCCTGCCTTGACCTCCAGGACCTTTCCCTGCTCAGAAAAATCTTTTAACAATTTGGCCAGAACGATAGGATCTTTATCAGCAAAGGCGATAGCTGTATTTTTCTGAAAATAAGGCCTGAGTTCTGGAAATCGGTCGCCAATTGCTCTGAGCGCCAACCGGTTTTTTACTACTTTGAGCTTAAAATTACTTTTTTTAAGCGTCTTTCTTAATTCCACGGTTTTCCATACGGGCATTTGCTTGTAATCAATTAAAAAGCAGGTATTATTCTGACGGAAAGCCTCCTCTAATTCCTTGACAATCTTGTATTTAATCTCTTTTTTCACTTTAGCACTCCTATTTCTCTAAGACTTCTTCTGAAAGCTTAAATGATGGTCCCATAGTTGAGGAAACAAACATTGATTTTATATACTTTCCCTTAGCAGCTGGAGGCTTGGCCTGAACAACAGCATGGATAAATGCCTTAATATTATCAACCAATTTTTCCTCGGGAAACGAAATTTTTCCTACAGAAGCATGAACAATTCCCGATTTATCTACCCGGAATTCTACTTTCCCGGCTTTGATTTCTTCAATAGCCTTTTTCAGATCAAAGGTAACTGTTCCAGCTTTGGGATTAGGCATTAAACCTTTCGTTCCAAGAATTCGTCCCAGTTTTCCTACACTTCTCATCATATCAGGAGTGGCAATAACCACATCGAAATCAGTCCAGCCGCCTGCAATTTTTTCAATTAAATCCTCGCCCCCTACATAATCAGCTCCTGCTTCTTCGGCCTCTTTAATTTTTTCACCGGAAGCAATTACACATATTTTTTTGGTCTTACCAGTTCCATGGGGAAGGACAACTGTACCTCTGACCATCTGGTCAGAATACTTTGGATTTACCCCGAGACGAAGAGCCATATCCACCGATTCATCAAATTTAGTATACTTAGCTTCTTTCATCAGTTTAACAGCCTCTTCGATGGTATATTCTTTCGTCTCATCTTTTAAACTTCTCGCTTTGATATAATTTTTACCACGCTTACTCACTGACAATCTCCAATCCCATATTTTTAGCAGTACCTTCTATTGATCTAATGGCTGCTTCCAAATCATCAGTATTGAGATCTGGAAGCTTGATTCTGGCAATCTCTTCAATTTGCTTTCTGGTGACTTTGCCAACTTTTTCTTTATTTGGAGTTCCCGAACCTTTAGCTATCCCGGCCGCCTTCTTCAGCAGAAAAGAAGCCGGCGGTGTCTTAATTACAAAAGTAAAACTACGGTCCTTAAAAACGGTAACCACCACCGGCACTATCGTGCCATCTTCCATATTTTTTGTTCGATCGTTGAACTGCCTGACAAAATCCATTAAATTGACTCCATGGGGAGCCAGAGCCGGTCCGACCGGGGGTGCAGGACTGGCCTGCTTGGCCACTATTTGCAATTTGACCTTGGCCACAACTTCCTTGGACATAGCTTCCTCCTAAATTTTTTCCACCTGCAGGAACTCAAGTTCCACGGGAGTGGAGCGACCAAATATGGTCACCATTACCTTAAGGGTATTACGTTCGTGGTTAACCTCTTCTACGATACCGTTGAAGTTATAGAAAGGCCCATCGATAATTCTAACTGCCTCACCTTTTTCAAAGGTATGCTTTGGCTTAGGCTTCTCTGAGGTAATTTCCATGTGATGAATAATTTTACTTACTTCTTCTGGACTTAGTGGAGTTGGCTTCCGACCTGAACCAACAAAACCAGTAACCTTTGGAATCTGTCTGATCATCAACCAGGTTTCATCATCCATTTCCATTTCAACCAAAATATATCCAGGATAGGGTTTCTTGGTAGTGACTACTTTTTTCCCGCCCCTGATTTCCACTACATCTTCAGTTGGAATGACAATCTGGCCAATTTTATCTTCCAGTTTCATTTCTGCTGCTTTGAGACGAATAGACTCAGCTACGAAATTCTCAAAGCCTGAATAAGTGTGAATTACATACCAGTTTTTGGCCATTTATGTCCCTATCTTATCCCAAAAGTGTTTTTACCTGAGCTATAAGCCATGAAAAAACTATATCCCAAAAAAACAGATAAAAACCAAAAAAGAAAATTGCTATGATGACAACGATTGTAGTCCCATAAACTTCCTGCTTTGTCGGCCAAGTAACTTTTTTTAGCTCCGACCGCACATCCTTTAAAAAGTTAACAAATCGTTTGTACCAAGGTAACTTATCGCTCATTTTTCATATCGCCTTTTATCATCCCTATAATGGCGGGTGAGGCAGGACTCGAACCCGCAGCCTGCGGTTTTGGAGACCGCTGCTCTAGCCAATTGAGCTACTCACCCTCAGTTTATTTACCATTACTTCACTTCTTTATGCAGCGTATGTTTACGGCAAAACGGACAATATTTTTTTATTTCCAGCCGCTCGGTCTGTTTCTTTTTATTCCTGGTAGTTGAATAATTTCTCCTTTTACAATCAGAGCATTGAAGGGTAATTATTTCTCTCATTTCTTGAAATCCTTAATCCAGAATCTCCAGCTATTTTCCCGTCAGGAGTATTACTCTAAGATTTCGGTGACAGTGCCAGCGCCAACCGTCCGTCCGCCTTCTCTGATAGCAAACCGCAGGCCTTTCTCCATGGCCACCGTCGTGATCAGCTCCACCTCCACATTGGCATTATCCCCGGGCATCACCATCTCTACCCCCGCCGGTAACTTCACCGTCCCCGTCACGTCGGTCGTCCGAAAATAAAACTGCGGCCGATAGCCTGTGAAAAACGGCGTGTGCCGCCCGCCTTCTTCCTTCGTCAACGCATATATCTGCGCCCTGAACTTCTTGTGCGGCGTGATCGTCCCAGGCTTCGCCAATACCTGCCCCCTCTCTACCTCTTCCTTCCCTATCCCTCTCAACAAACAACCTATGTTGTCTCCTGCCTGCCCCTGGTCCAGTATCTTCCGAAACATCTCTACCCCGGTCACCACCGTCTTCTTCGTCTCCCCAAACCCTACTATCTCTACCTCATCTCCTACCTTCACCACTCCTCTCTCTACCCTGCCCGTAACCACCGTCCCACGCCCAGTTATAGAAAATACATCCTCTATGCTCATCAAAAATGGCTTGTCTATCTCCCGCACCGGCTCCGGTATAAAATCATCCAACGCCTTCATCAACTCCCAGATCGGCTTCCCCCCCTCACCCTCAGGATCCGCCAAGGCCTTCGTCGCACTACCACGTATGATCGGCGTCTTGTCCCCAGGAAATTCATACTTGTTCAGTAAATCACGAACCTCTAACTCCACCAAATCCAAAATCTCCGGATCATCCACCAGGTCCACCTTGTTGATAAAGACCACTATCGCCGGCACGTCCACCTGCCGAGCTAACAATATGTGCTCCCTCGTCTGCGGCATCGGACCATCATCAGCCGCCACCACCAAAATCGCTCCGTCCATCTGCGCCGCCCCGCTGATCATGTTCTTGATATAATCAACGTGCCCAGGACAATCTATGTGCGCATAATGCCGCTTCTCTGTCTCATACTCCACGTGCGATAAGGCCACCGTCAAGATCTTCGTCGCATCACGACGAAACATCTTCGCATCAGCCTTCGCTACCTCATCATAACTCTTGTACTGCGCCCATCCCTTCGTCGATAATACCTTCGTTATCGCCGCCGTCAACGTCGTCTTCCCGTGATCTATGTGCCCTATCGTCCCTATGTTAACGTGCGGCTTCGTCCTCGCAAACTTTTCCTTAGCCATGTCTTTTTACCTCCTCGGAGCCAGGCATTTTTTTTAAAAGCCCAAGACCAGACTTGAACTGGTGACCCCGTCCTTACCAAGGACGTGCTCTGCCAACTGAGCTACTTGGGCTTAGCTTCTTTTCTTAAAAAGCGGGAAACGGGATTCGAACCCGCGACATTCAGCTTGGAAGGCTGACGCTCTACCAACTGAGCTATTCCCGCATAATAAATGGGCAGGGAAGGATTCGAACCTCCGAAGCGTTGCCGCAGCGGGTTTACAGCCCGCCCCATTTGGCCACTTTGGTACCTGCCCAAAATCAGCTTCCCTATCAGGCCAGGCCTGTAATCTATTCCTGAGCCAGCGAAGGGATTCGAACCCCCGACCCGCTGATTACAAATCAGCTGCTCTACCGGCTGAGCTACGCTGGCAATCATAATCAATGACTTCTTTTCAAAAATTTTAAAAATTTTATAAACTTCTCTTTTTTTATTGAGAAAAAATTAAATTGAGATAAAAAATTACAACGGGAATACTAACTTAATTTTATCTTTTTGTCAAGATACTCAAAGATATTATTTCATTTTCTGACCGGCCATTCTGGCCCTGGTCATTCTTTCTACCAGACCACGATTAAAATCTATTGTAAATATAATATACTTCGCTCTCTGGATAGGTGTCAACTGCTTGTAAAGAAAATCTTCGAAAGCCTTTTCCCGCAACTGGATTTTCTCTCTGAGTTCTTTAATTCTGGCAATTTTATTCTCATATTCCTCAGCTGAGGCTTTATTTTCCCTTATCATCTGACGCAAATTTCTAATCTCTCCGGCAAGTTCCTGTTGCCAGGCAGCTTTATCTTTTTCGGCCCGACTTAATTCTGGAAAAATTACAGCGGTTTGCTCCTGAGTCAGGTCTAAGGCTTCAGTCATTCTCAAAGCTCTTAGAGTAAAAATATTTTCTCTTATATTTCTTTGAAGCCCCGCCTGACGATTTTCCTGAGCAACGGTGAAAGCTGTAAGCGTTATCAAAGCAAAAAATAAAATTATCAATAATTTTCTCATAACTGAACCTCCGTAGCTGACATATTTTCTAATTGTAAATTATTTCTGCTTTCATCCTGGATAAATTGCTCTTCGTAATTATAAATTTCCCCGGGTAAAGCCTCTGAATATTCTTTTTTTAATTGTTCATCTATACTTTTAACAATTTCCTCATTAAAATTCCGGGCCAATTCTTCGTCATTGACTATAATCTGGTTTAAATTTAGATAAAATTCTTCATCAGAATAAGTAATTGAAGGAATAACTTCCTGAGAAGGTGCTCGTCTGAAAAAATAAATTCCAGAAATAATTAAAATTAAAACCATCCCCAGGCCTGCAGCCGCCCAGACTGGAGCTGGAAAATGACCAGGGGCCTTTTTGTTAGCCGAGTTTTCTTTTTCCTTTTCCAGTTCAACTTTCTCATATAAATTTCTTTCAAATTCGTTCCAAAAAGCAGAACTAAAATCAGGCTGATGGGCATTTTTATAATAATGATTTATCAATTTCTGTTCTTCGTAATAGGATCGGCATAATTCACAGGAGTGGAGATGAGCTTCTATTTTCTTTATATTTTTTTCATTAATCTGACCGTCAAGCCAATCAGAAATTAATTTTTGATATTTTTCACATTTCATTTAACTACTCCTGCCTTAAACTTAAAAATGGTTGAAGCCTTTTTTTCAGCCTTTTCCTGACTTCATGCATTCTCCAGGAAACTGTATTTTCAGAACATCTTAGAATTCTCGCAACTTCTTGATGACTCAGACCCTGAAAAACAACAAGGGCAAAAGTAGTCCTGTAAATCAGTGGTAGCTCCTCAATGGCTTCTTCCAGAGCTTTCTCCATTTCCTTCGAAATAGATGATTCTTCAGGTGAGGAATCAATCAGAACCTGAGTTTGTTCATTTCCCAGATTGTCAAGATATTCAACTTCTCGAGCTAACGGCTTATTCTTTTTTATAAAATTCAAAGTTAGATTTATAGCAATCCGGTGCAGCCAGGTATGAAAATTAGATTTTAATTTAAATTCTCTGATAGCTTTAAAAGCCCTGAGGAAGGTTTCTTGAGTAAGGTCGGCTGCATCTTCCCTATTGTGAGTAAGGCGATAAATTAAACGGAAAATAGGCTGTTCATATTTTCTGACAAGTGTCATAAAAGCCTCAACATTTCCCTCTCTGGCCTTTAAAACCAGCTGGCTCTCCTCACTCATCTCCATTTTTTCTCCCGCGTTCAGTTTACCACAATTATCAGCTCTGGACTGGAGCGACTGCTACTTTATGCACATATATTTAGACATAATTTTGTATTTTTTCTTTGCTTTTTTCTTTGAAATTCAACCCTTAAGCTGTTTTTGATTGACTAAATCTGGCCTTATTGATAATATGAAAGTCCAAATTTACAAAAAGGAAACCATCCCATGATTTCCAGGTATACTCTTCCCGAAATGGGGTCTGTCTGGTCTGAAGAAAACAAGTACCAAAAATGGCTGCAGGTGGAACTGGCTGTCTGTGAAGCCTGGGCCAAGCTGGGACAGATTCCCA
>Ga0207433_10000447_pt1 | contig 95559 bp, 104 predicted proteins | sample YelNatPaOPGAMG01_FD_187559 | JGI IMG/M metagenome (GOLD analysis project Ga0207433, IMG submission 187559) | Hot spring thermophilic microbial communities from Obsidian Pool, Yellowstone National Park, USA - OP-RAMG-01 (SPAdes) (version 3) | ecosystem: Environmental > Aquatic > Thermal springs...
TGTTGCGCTAGTTTCGGGCTACTTGTTACATCTAGCTGCTGATTCTTTGAATGTTTCTGGAATAAGATGGTTCTGGAAATCTGGCCATGTAAAATGGAAAATAAAAACAGGCAGCCTTTCTGAACAAGTGTTTTTTATTCTGCTTCTTTTCTTTACTTTCTATGTTATAGTAGGAAATCGGGGTATGCAGAGCATTATCGGATTTGTATCCAAGATAAAACCTTAAATTTAAATATTCTCTATAATATTTTCTTGCATTCGGGCCTGTAGTATAACGGCATTATACCCGCCTGGCTTGCGGGAGATTCGAGTTCAACTCTCGACAGGTCCATATCTTTTGTCTTTTTGATAATAATATACTTTGATAATAATATATAGAGTATAGCAAACCTTTTAAAAGCGTTAAACTTAAAAGATTAGTAAAAGAGGCAAAATGAAGGTTTCAAAAAAGAGCAAGAGAGAGCATGAAGAAGAAGAGGATATTAGCGAATCAATAGATTTCGTAAATCTTGAAGAAGACAAAGAAATAAGTGAAGCAATTTCTAGATATATTGGTTAAAAATGTCTGAGTGCATTTTTTGTAAGATTATAAATGGAGAGATACCTTGCTATAAAATTTATGAAGATGATAATATTCTTGCTTTTTTAGATATTTCTCCAGTAAATAAAGGACATGCTCTTGTTATACCTAAAAAACACTATGAAACTATTTTAGAAATAAGTGAAGATGATCTATGTAGAACCCTGTTAGTTGTTAAAAAATTGAGCGGGGCAATAATGACTGCAATGAATGCAAACGGTCTTAATATTTCAATAAATAATTATAAAGCTGCTGGGCAATTAGTCCCACATTTGCATGTTCACATTATTCCCAGATTCTCTAAAGATGGATTAAAATTTGACTGGCCCGCAAAAAAAATAAAAGAAAGAGAGTTTAAAGAAATAGCAGATAAAATTAAAAAGGTTTTAAAATAGACCCGTTTTCTTAATTTTATGCCAGTGTAGTTCAGCGGTAGAACACTGCTCTCATAAGGCAGATGTCGTGGGTTCAACTCCCATCACTGGCATTTTTGCAATATTTAATTTTTTGCCACAATCTTTTTAAATATAATTTTTTTATAATATCTTAAATGATTATAATATCATAAAAAAGGAGGAATAATCAATCAGGTTGATAAGATGGCTAATCAATTCGATGAAAATTCTCTGAAAGATTTTTTCACACAATTTTTAGACAATTATCGTGCGCAAACAGAAAACTGCCCAATTTCAGATAGACAGAAACTGAATTTACTAAAATCTTTCCCGGTAAAGGTAGATTTGTTAATAGACAATAATAAGAGCTATGCGATAGTTATATTCTCAAAAGGGCAGTATAATAATTTCGAAATAGAGAAACTGCAAGATCCCGTAATGGTTATTGCAACAGCAAATTATAAAAAATATCTTTATGGAGAACAAGGAAATTTTTTGTACTTGTTCCAAGTTCATGCAAATCAGTTTTCCAGTTGGAATGTAGATAATCTTGTAAAAGATTTTATTAACTATGAACTTGCAAAATATAAATAAAATATAAATAAAAAAAGAAAAAAAGAAAATTTATCTTTTATTGATTTATTTCTTGAATAAAGTTATATCTATGGTTGATACATTGACTTTCTTTCCTTCTTTGTTTTCAAATTCTTCACTGTTTATTTTTATTTCTTTCACCGCAACTCCGTGCTCTTTCAAAAACCTTTTTGTAGCAACCTCTGCGACATCTACTGCTCTACTTATAAATTTTCCTCTTGCCTTAACAACTACTTCTTTGGCTCCTTTTGTGGTAAACTGCATAACTACTCCGGTTACATAGTTCATGAAAGGCTTTCCTCCGATGAACACGGTATTTTCGTCAACCTTTTCTTTCTCCGCCATTTTTTTACCTCCGTTATCTTCTTTTATTTTGTTATTATTTATTAAGCAATTGCTTAGCATCAATGTATTTACTTATTTTTTTTATTGCTCTGTTTTACGAGGCGAGTTATATATCCAGCTACACTATTTCTTATTTTTTTATTTATGTCTATTGCTAATGAAACTGCTTTTTTATTGCTTTCGAAATTATCTGTAAACTTTTCAGGATGTCTCTCTAAGAGCTTTCTAGCAGTTCTCTTAACTAGCAGTGTTTTAACTCGTCCCATAGTTAGTCATTACAATCGAGGTTTTTAAAACTTTATGTTCTTTATCACGATGTATCCTTTGTTTTCTTCTACATATTTCTCCGCTTTTTTTGTTATGCTGCCAGGGGTTAGTAATAAAATAGGCAGTTTTTGTTTCTGCCCTTCATGCAATGCAAGAGTTATGTCTGCTTCATTGAGTTTTTTCTTATTCTTTAAAATAGCCAAGAAATTTAAATTGCCAAGGGTTGTTGGGGAACTTACTATGGCAATTATATCATCCTCATTTATTTCTTTTACGATTGTAAGATTGTTTGACTCAAAATAATTCCTTGCTTTTTCAAAGAAATCTATTTTTGATTTCTTTTTCGAAGTTCTCTTCTCTTTCTCAATCTTAGCGGGTTTTATCTCTTTCGGCTCTTCTATTGCTTTTTCCTCCTTCTTTATTTCCACTTTTTCGCCTTCTTTTTTTATTTCTTTAGTTTCTTTCTTTATTTTTGGCTTTCTTGCGAGGATTGCCCTAATTTTTTCTTCGGCTTCCTCTTTTGACAATAAATGATCTCGCCAGAAGATTTTATCCCCAGATTCTGTAGATATTTTGATCATTATAGCAAAGTCCTTAATGTTTCGCAGTGCTACTCTGAAACTCGGTTCTATTGCTTCATCTTCAAGAATTTTCTCTTTTTTTAGCAGAGCTAATGCTTCCTGTTCTTTCTTCTCGAGGTATTTTATAAAATTATCGAGTAATGCTTCTTGCTCTTGTAACAAATAAAGCGGCGAACCTCCTATTTTTAAATGAGTCATTCTTAGTTTTTCTTCATGAGTCATCTCGCTTAAGATAGCTGAAGTGAAGAGGACAGGCATTCCAACAGAATTAGAGATGCTGCCAGGCAAGGAAGGACCATTTTTTTTGATATATTCAATTATTTTCTCTTTTTTTTCTGGAAGGTTCTGCGCTGAAAAAATCATTTTATCTTTTTATTTTCTTAACCGGTTTAGTATATCATTTTAATTAATCTTCTAGGCAATTAATCTTCTAGGGCCTTAGCCAAGATACTTCGTAATATGTAACGTCTCCCTCTTCATCAACAATCGCAATTAATAAATTTTTCTTTGTGCTGTGGGCCACCCTATTTTTCGCAGAAAATTCATGCCATGTTAATTTTGAGTTTTCATGAACTGGAAAAACTATCCATTTTGCATGGTCTTGCCCGGGCTTGATGCCTTTTTCATAAACCCTGAAATCTGCACCAAATTTAAGGGCAGTTTTAATTATGTAGCCCCTATTTCTTAAATCTCTGAATACTGCAAACTTGGGCCATAAATTGTCATCATATTTTTTAGCCTTTTCAAGTAATGAGTTGAACGAAATTCTCTTCTTCCCTTCATAAACACTGGCTTTATTCTTCTCACACAAGTATAGCGCCTCGATAAAGGAAAAATTGACTTTCCCATTCATTACCTGTCCAAGCCGGCTTTTGTCGTACAATGTAAATGCCTCTTGGCTTGTTGATGTTAAAGTTTGCCCAACAAGCGCTATTTTGAATCCTTTTTTCTGCCCTTTCTCAGCCTCTTTCAGCTTTTCTCCTGCATGTTTTTTTGTCTTAGATTTTCTTAACTTTTGCATAGAATCAAAAATGAAAAAAGATATATAAACTTAATTCTTTTGATTTAACTATGAAAATAGAACTTTTGTTTCTTGGAACAAGCGAAGCTACCCCTACAAAGGAAAGAGGACAGACATCTATCTTGCTCAGATATAAAAATGAAAATATTTTAATCGATTGCGGAGAAGGAACCCAGAGACAGATGAAAATAGCTGAAATAAGTCCTTGCAATATAACAAGAATATTGATTACGCACTGGCATGGAGACCATGTTTTGGGGCTTGCAGGATTATTGCAGACTTTAGGATTAAACAATTATAGCAAGACTTTACATATTTACGGGCCAAAGAATACAAGAAGATTTTTGAAAGCAATTTTAAACACATTCATGTTTGTTGGAAAAATAAAGATAGAAGTTCACGAGGTTGATTCTGGAAAAATTTTTGAAAATGAGGATTTCTCAATTGTGGCTGAGAGAATGAAGCATTCAACTTACTGCCTTGCCTATAGTTTTATCGAGAAAGACAAAAGAAAAATCAAAAAAGAGTTTATTAAAAAAATTCCGGGCATTCTTTTAGGCAAACTGCAAAAGAATAAGAGCATTAATTTTAATAATAAAGTAATCTCTCCAGAGCAGGCTACTTTTTTAGTTCCCGGGAAAAAAATTACATTCATTCTTGATACTTTATATAATGAGAACTGCGTTAATATTGCAAAAAATTCGGATATCCTCGTAAGCGAAGCTACTTTCTTGGCTTCAGAGCATACGCAGAAAGCAGAGGAGAGATTTCATTTAACAGCAAAACAGGCAGGCGAGATAGCTAAAAAAGCCAAGGTAAAAGCTCTTATTTTAACTCACATCTCACAGCGCTATGCGAAGAAAAGCGAGCAGGAAAAAATACTTTGCGAGGCAAAAAAGATTTTTAAAAATACTCGCTTAGCAGAAGATTTCATGAACATAGAATTACACTAAAACATTAAGTTTTTAATATCAAATTTTTTATTTCTTCTTGTTCTTTTCTTTCTCAGCTTTGTTCTCAGCTTCCTTAATTTTTAATCTATCTTCAATGCCGAGTTTATCAAGCAATTCTTTGTATCTGTTTCTGATTGTTACTTCTGTTATTCCCGCGACATCGGCAACTTCTCTCTGTGTTTTCTTTTCATCATTGAGCAATGCAGCAACATATAAAGCAGCAGCCGCTATCCCTGCAGGGCCTCTGCCAGATGTAAGTTCAGAATTTTCCGCCTTGCCGAGAATTCTTAATGCTTCATTCTGGGTTTTGGGAGACAGATGTAATATGCTAGCGAATCTTGAGATGTAATCTTTCGGATTGCTTGGATTTATTTTAACATCCATTTTCCTCATAATAAATCGATAAGTCCTGCCAATTTCTTTTCTCTCTACTTCTGATGCTGCTGAAATTTCATCAAGCGTCCTTGGAATGTTATATGTTCTGCAGGCAGCATATATACAAGACGATATCACTGACTCCATTGAGCGCCCCCTGACTAATCCTCTTTGCAGAACTATGTTATATAGTCGAGATGCTTCTTCTTTTACGAAGTTTGGCAAGTTCAAGTAGCTTGCTACTCTTCGAAGCTCAGCCATTGCTAATCTCAGATTTCTTTCTATGCTTGTTGAAACCCTCTCCTGCCATTTTTTCAATCGTAAGAACTTTCGGGCTTTCTTTTCAGAACCAAGGCTATAGATGTCAGACATCTCTCCGACATTAGTCGTCAAGCCTCTATCGAATTTTTGCATTGTTAAAGGCGCGCCCCCTCGGCTTTTTTTCTCACCTTCCTCAAACTGGCGCCATTCTTGCCCGAGATCAATCATTTTTTCTTCAATAACGAGCCCACAATTAGAACAAATTATTTCGCCGCGTTGTTCATCATAAATTAATTTTGTAGAACCGCATTCAGGGCATTTTTTTACAAAGCCATGAGTCATTTTTAGTAAAGTTTTTAAATTAACTTCCTTTATAAAGTTTTCGGTATTCTCTTTTTCTCGTCGAGAATCATGACATTAATCGATCTTACTTTGGCAAAATCAACATAGAATCAAATCAATACTGCCTGAACATGCGCTTCTTGGCTCGGCCTGTTAGTAACCCTTGCTTTCCCGAGCTCAGTCTCAATTATAGCTCCTTTAACAATCACGTTTTTTCTTGCTAAAAAAGGATTGCTCGGCACTTCGACAACATTAAGAATCTTAACTTTTTTCGCTTTTTTAACCTTTTTATCGAAGACATTCGCGTTATCGCATGAAAGCAGAACTGTTTTAATATGCCCCCCGCGGATTCTTATTCTTTTTTTCTTTTCAGAACCGAGAATTACCTCTCTCACTAAACCTTTCTTCTCATATAGCTTTTTTTTCTTATATTTTTTATATTTGCCGCCGGAAATCTTGCGGCCATATTTTGAAACCATAAATTTTTTTGTCAGTGTTTATATTTAAATCTTTGTATATCTCAAAGCAAAACATTTAAAAACATAAAGCGAAAAGTTATATCATGGCAATAGAAAGACCATTGGATTTATTGAACCAGTCTAAAGGCAAAGAGATAATGGTTCAATTGAAAAATGACAGACTTTTTGTAGGCACTTTGTTAGCTTTTGACATTCATATAAACATGGTGCTAGACAACACTAAAGAAATCGTGAATGGCGAGGCAAAGAGAAACATTGGATTGTCTTTCATAAGAGGGGATACAATAATATATATTTCTCCTGCTTCAAAGCTATAAACAGAGGCATATTCTATTCTTTAGTTAATCCGCTATTATTAGTTAATTTACTATTAGCTTTAGCAATCTTTTTATAGTTTTAAAAATATAGATTTTTATGCGGAGGTTCCGGAGTGGTCTAACGGGCTAGGCTTAGGAAAGCTAAAGCCAAAAGCTTCGCTTTTTGAAACCTAGTGGCTTAGTGCCTTCACAGGTTCGAATCCTGTCCTCCGCATTTATGATTACTCCTATAAACAATATTCTAACAATATTCTGATTCGTATTCCAATTTGAGGTGATAAATTAATTACAGAAGATAAAATTCTATCGTCTTTTAACTTAACTTTTTTTAACTTAACTTTTTTAGCTTAACAAAGCTTTTCATGCAACAGAAGATGAGACAAGAAGATTAATTCTCTTTATCTTGAAATAACAACCACCTATTGAAGAGCAATATTTCTCTAAATAAGGATCTTTTTTTATTCCTTCTTTACTGCGCATGTAAATGAACATGTCTCTACCATCTATAAATCCATTTGGAGGCGATGCTTCATCATAGAAAATTAAAGTATGATAAAAGGATTTACCATCGTGGCTTAACAAGAACAAGTCGCCAGCATTTACAGATTCCTGATTAATTACAAGATTTACAGGTTCATTGCTTATTACAGCAGCTGTTCCATCAGGGTTAAATCTTGTAACTTGATAAATTAATTTATCCTTTGAATTATAATAATAAACATCTTCATATCTCATATTGAGGAAATCGTCTTCTGCTATGGCTGTTACTCCGCTTGTTAAGAATGGCGCAATGTTCAGTGTCATGCAAGCTGGTTGCCCAGCAACATCATAACACTGCATGCCAACAAGATTTTTAACTTGATCGCTGGTTGCGCCCCAAATCCACGGCACATTTACTAAAGATTCAATATAAGCGACAAATTCCAGTTGCCTTATGTCTTGATACATTGTTACTTTTCCTGAATGAGTATCTTTGTAATTACTTTTTCTGCTTATCCTATGAACAGAATTTTTTATTCCACCGACAGCAAAATCATATGCATCCGGCTCTAATAAAGTTGATTCTGCTCCATTATAAACTTGAGAATAACTTGTTTCTGATAATTGCTTTCCTGTTTCAGACAGCGGCTTGCCAAGAGAAGAAACTTTTCTCGTTTCTTGACCCTGTCCTTGAATCTGCACTTCAGCCCTATAATAATAGGTTCCTACATTTCTCGCTGCATCAATACACCATCCAGTTCCTTCTTCTAATTGCTGATATTGTATAGTGTCCTTGCCAGAGCTCCATAATGCATTATCCTTGAGATTTTGATATCCATAATAATCTGCATTCATCTCGCCATTTGAAGGGTCTCGGACATCAGGATAATCATAATTGTATAAGTGAGTTCCTACAATCTTGTGATTCGGATGAGCAACTATCTTATACCATGTTACTGTCACCTCTTTATCCGTTTTTTTGATTTCTTTCTCATCATCCCCAATCTTTACTTTTTTTTCTGCGAGCTCATTATTATAATAATCCTCTTCAAGAGATAAGATAGCACAAACTTTTGTATTGTCACTATATTCAACTATCTTGCTTTCGCTTGTGAAATCGCTTGAGCCATCTTTGCTTGAGACAATCATAACCTGTGCTGTTTGTAAAATTTCTAAGGCATTTGAGATGCTTTTTTCCCATTCTCTTATTTTTCCATCTGCAGAAGTATCTATTATATTATTATTTTGCTTGTATTCTTTGATATAATCTAATTTTGTTTTTAGTGCCTTTATTTTCGTTTGAGCACTCGATTTGTCCTGTTCTTTTATTCCTTCTGGATTGTTCAATAAATTTTCAGAGGATTTATATTCTTTTTCAAAATTATTGACTAAACTTTGTAATTTATTATGTGGAAATTCTGCTTTTTTGCATTGTTTAGCTGCATCATCCCAATAACAATCCTTTATCTCACAGGAAATATCGCTCCAGTATTCGCAATCTTCCGGAGTTCTGAAGGTTATGTCTGCTCTCCAGTCAAGGAGCCAATTGAAATCGCCGCCACATTTTTTATTTGGAGGGCATAATCTGCATCTAGGATATCCATTATATTTTTCTATTAAATCTGCTGTCCCAATTTCTGAATCGAAAAGTGCAACTCCACCATAACCTGGTAAATCTACATGATCATACCAACAGTTAGTTGTTTTCATGCAATCTTCAGGATTTTTTTTAACATTACATTGTTCTTCAGCTGTTGCTTTTTTTTCAGTAGTGGAGGTTGTTGAAATTTTATTTAACTCGCAACATACTTGCTCAGGACTTTCTTTCAATGAATTATACAAGAACATAACTTTCGGGACATAATTTTCTGTTTCTTCTGAGAGCTTACAATCCTTAAATTCGACATTTTTGCAACTGCTGTCTTTGCAATTACATCCTTTATTTACATTGCTTTTTCCAGTATTATATGCTGCTAAACCAAGTTCAATATTTCCACCTAAACTTTTAATCATGTTTGAAAGATGTTCTGTTCCTGCATCTATGTTTTTTGATGGATCTAGTCTCTCATCCGTATTTGAATCTACTGTTAAGCCCAATTCTTTTGCTGTGTCTGGCATTAATTGCATTAAGCCAACTGCACCAGCTCTCGATTTTGCATCCGATTTTCCTTGAGATTCTACATAAATTACTGCTTTGATAAGCTCAGCATCAACACCATATCTAGATGCTGCATCAGATATTATCTCGTTATATCTATTTAATATGCTGTTAATTTTATCATTTACTTTGAATATTCCATTATCTTTGCAGTTTGTTTTTTCAGTTATTTCTCCATGTTGACCATGACACTCTTTTGAAAATTCAGAAGGAACTATCAAGCTTTTTGGAGGTGCTTCATATTCACTAGGCGCTTGCGCCAAGATTAAATTAGCGCAATATCCTGCATCTGGAATACATGCTTGTCGAGTATTTTCCCTTCCAGGCACCGCACCAAACCCTAAATTATGATCAAAGTATTTGCTGAATTGCTCCCATGCGCTTTCTTCGAAATTAATGCTGTTTACAATATCATCTGTGAAAAAACATAATGGCTGAACACTATCCGTCTCTTTCGGAGAACCCTCGCCATAATTAATGTCCAATTCAACTCCATTTATTTCAACTTGGAAATGTAAATGTGCCCCTGAAGACCAACCAGTAGAGCCGACTGTTCCTATTTCTTGCCCTGCTGAAACATCCCGGCCTTCTTTTACCTTCACTTCACCTAGATGATAATAAATTAAACGAATATCGCCGCTAGAAATCGTTATCTGGTTTCCCGCATTTCCATTACACTCGCAATTTTCTTTTGTATTCCAATCGCATTCTTCACAATTTGAAACAACCTTAGTAACCTTGCCATTTGCAACAGCAATCACATCAGTTCCTTTACTTGCTATAATGTCAATTCCTTCATGCATCCATTCTACATCATATCCGGGCCTGTCTCTGTAGCCATAACATGAAGAAACAACAGGCGATGCATCAACAGGCCAGCGCGAGAACAAAGCAGAATAACCCTCGCTGGGAAGAGAAGTTAATGGTCTGCAGCAAAACTTTCCGGGATTTTCGCCCGCATCTGATGCTTGAACTTGTTCCTGAGTCCGTTCATCACATGCTTCTTCTTGCCATGTACCGCCATTGTTAACGCAGGTTGGTTCAAGAACAGCATCTGCCTTTGCTTTTTCTTCTGCTCCTAAAACTCGGGCTTTTGCATCAAGAAGTTTTCCAATATCTAATTCTGCTCTTGCCTTTTCTGAATCATAAACGCATTTATCTGAAATATCTCTTAATTTTATGAGCAAGCCATCTATCTCCGCGACAAGGAAATCTATATCTTGCGCTTTTTTTGAATGAAAATCAGCGACATTTATGTTAGTATAATCTAAATTTTTTAATTTCTTAATCCCCTCAATAAAATTATCAACCTCTTCTTTGACATCTGCCTCAATTTTTTTAACTCTCTCTTCAATGCCATCTCTTCCTGAAATTGCTTTTTCAACTTCTCGGAGTTTTTCTTGGCTTATTGCTTGCGGCTCTAAACCTATCTCATTTATGTAGTTGTTTATCTGTTCCTGCTCTGATTTGTCTGCATTTATTGCAATGCTTTCTTCTACTCCCAAGTCCTTTATTGCATCTTCAACAGAATCCATGTCAAGATAACAGCCCACTGCCTGATTGTCGCAATAACCTATCAATTTATATCTGCCTTGTTCTGTTCCTTTTCCAGGGTCTTCCGAAGAGCAAATTCTTATTATTCCGCGCTTGTAGATTGCGGGTTTTATCATTGAAGAAGCAATTGATTGTATGTTCAACGAAGCTGAAGGCAATAGTGTTGGCGCTCCGCTGGCACAATCCTCGGACTTTGTCACTGGTTTATTTAATAATTGTTGCAAATACCTATCCTGGATTTCATTTGCCAAAAAGTTTGATGATGCTTGCCCAAAGCCGCAGTGTTCCTGCCCGTTTATTTCGACGCAGATTTCCTTGTAGCCATAAGGAGCAATGAAGTCGGGAGTCTCGCTTTTGTATTGCCCCACTGCTATATAGCCGAAAGCATTCGGAACATAGTATCTATCAGGAATTTGATAGTATCCTGCTGCAGGAGGGTTCCTTAAGTATATTCTGAAGCTCACTCCATGGTCTTGCCCGGCATAAATTATATAATAAACTTTATAGTGTGATTGTGTTCCTCCGATGTTCTCGAATTCTTGCATTGTGGCAAAGAACTGCGTTTCTGATTCTGGCTTGCTCAATTCATCCCAGAATTTTGCCTGAGTAGGGTAAGCGATACTCATGAAACGCTTGCAAACTTCAGTCCCCGCCTGTGCTGTACTTCGCTCTTTGAATGCATTGAAAGTTGACATTCCATAATAATCCTTGAAATAATTTATAGAATCCAAGCTGTTTTTCCATGATTCAGAAAATATCGCATACTCGCCCCCACCGCGGTTCCCGATTGATTCGCTTAGCGCGCTCGTCCCCATTTTTATGAAAGGGTCTAAATTCTGCCATAAGAAATCGCATAAGTATAGCGAAAGAATTTCATCACAAATTCCAGTCATCTCTCCAGTTTCTATATTTTTCTGCAAGCAGTCGCGGGCAGATTTCAATGTTACTATTAAATTGTCTAAACCTGCGTGGACTCCTGTCAAACAGATTGGAACAAGAACCCCCTTGCCATTGTCAAAATTAGGCAAGCATAAAACGAGCGAGCCTATAATTCCCGTTGACATTACATTGCTTACAGGATATTTTCCACCTAGATTACACCTCGATGCAGGGCATAGAACCGGGTCGCACAAATTATACAAAATTTTACAATCGCTAGGGCTCATGAAATCTTCGCACTCTGCAGTCGGCGTTACTGCCGGAGGTTTTCCAAGGTCGAATGTTCCGCAGTCAGTTGTTATTTTTCTCGAGCCTTTATTGTATTGCTCTGTTGCTTGCTTTATGCAAGTTATTGCCTTGTCATTCAATCTCTTTGCTTTTGCTGAATCAACTCCAGGAACGCTCACATCTGCGCCCTGTTGCAAATTTATTATTCTCGAACAATCGTCCCCCCCTTTTTTGGAAACTCCTGTCGTGAAATCAAATTCGATCTTATGGTTCGGGCCTACATTGCCTATGGTATACTCATTTATATTTCCTGAAATTCCCATGTATGATTCGGCACCTTCGATAGCGAGATATCCCCGGGTTGCAACATAAAAACCATCTCCTTTATCGATAGGCATTAATGCAACCATTCCTTTGTAAGGCCCAGAATCCCAGAATTTTATCTCTTTAGCATCATTAACATCAATTGAATTTCCGACGCATCTTTTCGGATCTACTTTTGCTATTACAATTTCAGAAAGAGCTTTTTTAATAGATTCATCTTCGTCGACATTTATCTTCTCGCCGAGGGATATTGTATTGCCATCTTTTTTTATTTTATAGATTTCTCCTGTTGGCACATAGTTGCCTGCTGTTTCTTCAAGAATAATAACTGCAGAACCGAGCCCTGGCAAGACTTTTACCATCGCATCTTTTTGAACATCACCAATCTTTACTTTTTCAACAGTGCTCTGTAATGTCGTAGCACCGAGAGTAACTCGCGAATCAGATTGTTCAAGCAGACTTTTCAAGCCCGGGTCGAGGTCTGGCTGTGCCTTGACAGTTTCAAGAAGGTTAACTGTTTCAACACCTTGCAGATAATAATTTAATTCAGCGAAATTCTTGATATTTGTTTTTTCAGCTAGCAATGAACTTAGTCCCTCTTCGCCAGTTTTCCCTGAGAATTCCTGCATCTTCAAGTTATAAATAATATTCTTTACATCTTCCACGCCGATATAGTTGCCTTTCTGTAGTTTTGTCAAATCGAGAGATGAAACAGATATCGTTTTTTGCTGATAAGTTATTGATTGTTTGGATAACGAGGAATATGTTTCGTCAGTTGTCAATAATTTCTGAGCTTCTTCTGCGAATTTCGCTTCGTCGATTGTTCTGCCTAATCCAAACAAGCCAGATTTTTTCATCACCCCTTCTTTGCTCTTTACTTTACTCACAAATGAATTAGCTAGCTTCAAAGCTTCTTTTGATTTTGAGACATCTTTGTTGATATCTTTTTCATTTGCCACATAACAGGCAGAGATTGTCTGATAATCTTTGTTCTTAACTTTTTCTGCGCAATACTCGCTCCAGTAATCCATAGTTTTTCTTCTCGCAAGAGCGCTTCCATCTAAACCTTGTATGAAATTTTTCGCCCATAGCGCGGTTGCTCCTGCGAAACATGCCTTTTTCCATGCAGAGACGACATTTCCGAGCTTGTCGCGGATTCCTTCGAGCTTTACAATGATATTATTCAATTGCGATATTCTCTCGCTTGTTTTTGCAGGATTCAATTGAATCGCTCTTTTCTCAATGCCGATATTGATAGTGAAGTTTGTTATCGTCGTTCTTTTTTGCTCCCAAGGTAGTACAGTAACTTTTGCTTCTTTAATTAAATTAATCCCGTTTAAAGTTGCAGTCAATAATTTTTGTTCCCCAGATTTTTCGTATACTGCATTAAAGTCGCTTCCAACATTTAGAGTTCTTGTTTCCCCAAAATTGATTTTATCTGTCGATGTTCCGCAATTGACACCCGTACATTTCAAAGTTATTGAATTTTCTTTTATCTCGCTTATCTGCCAGTAACTATCGCCGAGATAATCGTACAAGCCAAGCATATGATCCGAATCATCTATAGTCATATCTACAGATTCCGAACCCAAACCAGGCATTTCAATAGATAACAGAGAGATTCTGTAGTTTCCGGTTGGTGTTTTTATGGCTTTTGAAGCTTTTCCAGGGTCGCTCGATAGCAAATTAGCGAGTTTTGTCCTCGCTTCATCAACTGCGCCGCCGGCATTTTCAACATCTTTATATTTGTTTACTATCTTCATTAAATATTCTACCTGCTTTTCATTTTTGTTGAAATCTCCGGCGAGCTGTGCCGCTGCGCTCAATGCTTCAATTCCATATAATGTTGTTTTTTCTGCATTCTGAACCGTAGAATAAGCGTACTCTACGTCTTCGTACTGTTGCAATGCTTCAGACAGCGCTTCTTCTACCTCGCTCGAATAAGTTGCTTCTACAATTCCCGTTGATGATTCTAATTTTATTGTTTTTTCGTCGAGGGAAGCAGAGTGAGATTTTGTAAGAATCCATACTTCGCCAATAGATTTTATTTTATATTTTTCAAGCTCACTTTTTATATCTCCACCAGCCATTGTGCTTATTTTTTCATTACTATCTATTTTTTCTTTTACAAAATTTCCAAGCCTTGATATTATCTTATCTCTCTCGCTAGAACTTAGCTCTTTTCTATCTTTTGAAGCGAATATAATTACATAAGAATTTGTCTGCCCCATACTTTCTTGAAATTCCTTTCCAATGTATCCAATGTAATAATTTTTATTGTCTATGCTTATTTTGTCCCCCACCGAAAATGATTCAGCTTTAGAACTTCCAGGCAATATTATCTCCGCCCTCTGATTTTTTAATTCAAGTACGTATGTTTTTGCAGTATTTCTACATCTTATTTTTACTATTCCCGTGAATGCCGCCGCAGGGATGATATCTGAAACAATGCATTCACTATCTCCGATATTTTCGTTTTTTCCCACGAGCAACTCGTCTCCATTCACTAGAAGCCTTGCTCGAATTTTTGGCGTATCAATGCCATCTAATTGCAATTGTACTCCTGCCCCGCAATAGAATCCAGGCAATTTCAATTCATCAGAACGTTCCCCTACTCTGAGAGTTACTGAACTTATTTTTTGCCTGCTTGTCTTATACACAGATATAGTCGCTTTATTATCCTTTAAATCTTCCAATCTCAAATAGCCCTTGCCCTGCCAAAAAGAATATTTTTCATAGCTGTCTTGCCATTTTTCATTGCTTAAAAGTTCGAGAGTTTTTTGATTCTCATTTATTCCGAAGGATTTTGCCAAGCTGTATGTTATCTTTAAAGATTCCTGAAGTGTTATGTTGCCGGGCATTGTTGATTCTTTCGGGTTCTGCTTTAAAAATATTACAAGATAACCCAAATCATTTATCGTAGGCACACCCTCGAGCTTGTATTGTTCGCCTGTCTTTACAGATTTCATGAAGCTCTGCGCGGAATTAGCGGGATGAAATGTAACTGAAAAAACTCCCGGAGATTTTAAATCGCTTACTGCTTCAATTTTTTCAATATAAGGTATTTGCACTAGAGGATTAATTTTTAATGCAGTTAGTCTGCAGAAAACAGGTACATTCTGTTCTTCGAGTAAGTCGCTTCTAACTGGATTCGGCGTGCATGCATCTGGAGTTGTTTGAATTATGAAATCCATCCCAGTATTGTTGCACATTTCAGATGTCATTCCATATTGCGCCATCGGATCTTGCAAATAGTAGGGATAGAAATAAAAAGGATCAACTCCTACAGGGGCATTAATTTCCGATTCTTTGACTGGAATTTCTGTCTGAGCATATACTAAACATATCGAAGATAGTGCAAATAAAATAGATATAATTAATAAAATATTTCTTTTCATCTCCGCTCTTTTTTTCATTTTATTTTTTCTTTTTTGTTTAATTTTTGATTAATTTTGTTTAACTTTTTTATGACTTTTCTATGTTTTGATGATTATACTCTAATTAACTTAAATTAAATTCAAGTTTGGATATCTCAATCATGCTATAAACATCTTGGAGTTGTTCTAGGGTTTTTGGGATACTGGCTTTTGGAATATTTATCCTTAATTTACTCGCAGTGCTCAATTCATTTTCGTCAGGGAAATCTGTTCCAGTTCCTCCTCCAGATATTACATTTGTTAGAGTTGTTGCGGGAATCTGCTGGGTGTAACATTGTTCATGCATTATGCCGAGCCAATCCGGAACTTTTACGCATTTTTCTGATGTTTCTGCAGGAATAGATATACCCCCCTCTTTGAATAATTGTGCATTCACTTGATATTCTGTTGAAATTAATTCTATCTCTTTTTGAGAAGGATAAAACACGGTAGTGCTATGTTCTGGAGAACTGAAGGTTATTATTGCGCTTTCATCGTCTGCGATATCCGCTTCTAAACTTAACTTCTTAATCTTTTTCATATATATTGAGGTTGAGAAAGGCTCGTTGCTTGAAACTTGAACCTTGGCAGTTGCATAACCGTCTGCTTTTGCAATTATAAATCCATTCAAGCATTGTGGGAATAAGTCGACAAGGTATTGCTTGCCATTGCTTAATTGTGTTTTTCCATAAGGACAAATTTGCTCGATGCATTTAAATGAGATATCTGCTTCGACAGGATTATTATTCTCATCATAAACATAAACAGAGCCAGAAACTCCTTTGAAACTGCATATATCTATTTCTGGCTGATATATTTCGCCTAATTCTGCCTTTCTCGGGACTGTTTTATCTATAACTATCGCTACAGGAAACTGAAATATATCGCTGCCTTTTGAAATCTGTACTAAAACAGGGAAATCAATATCATATACAAAATGGTATGGCACATAGCAAAAACCAATCAAATTTAATCCCGCTTGCAATCCGACAGGATCCGCTTTCAATAGCGTATCTTCAGAAGGCCATATCTCAATCCTATAAGGTTCTGTAGCTAAAAAATTAACATTCTCATTAATTGTTTTTCCAGTATCTATTACAAAATATTTGTTTACATTAGAAGCTAAGCTATAATAGGTTCCCTTCACTTTCACTTGCCCTATATTCGCGGCTATTGCTTTTTTCAAGTCATTCTTTACTTGTTCTTTCATCCATATTTTTGGAGCGCATGAAATTTCGAATCCGGTTACTGGGGCATTCAAATACAAAGTATCGATTGTATAATTCTCAAGAAACATTGAATCCTTCTCATGAGAATAAATTTCTAAAGCTCTCGAATATAATAATCCGAAATTCGTTTTTGTAATTACCTTATGGCTCGAGATTATTGCACTGTCTTTTCCATCGGAAATTTTTATCTGTTTATTTACTATTGATTCTATATTATCCTCATTTATTTTTACAGAAACCCTTGCTTTTGATTCAGAGACATCTATATCAAATCCCTGATTTGCAAAAGCAGAGAAATCTTCGCATTCTTCTAGCTCTCTAGAGAGATAATCTTCAAATTGCGATTCTATTTCTGTTTTTTCTGGAACCTGCTCTTTAACAAGATTATTCCCAGATACATAATACCAATAAGGAATTTTCATGCCCAAGAAAGTGTAATAATTTGAGAATTGCCTATATTGTGAGCCCGGTTCAAATTCAGGCAGTTCGAGATAACCTGCTTGCATTCCTGCTGTTTCTACTGCTTGCTTTACCTTTTCTGAGACGCATTCTTGATAATAATTTTCAATCGGCTGAAATTTCGGAGAAATAGCTCTCGGCATCAGTTTCGGGATGAAAATTATCGCCAGAGAAACTGAAACTATCAGTATTGCAATAATAATAAAAATAGTAACTTGTCCTCTTTTATTTTTAAACATTTTTAATGTTTTTTAGTATTTTTTTCAGATACTTTCATCTACTAAAACCTTCCCCTTTTTAACGAATTATTTTAAGTAAAAATGATATTTAAATGTTATCTTAAATTAGCCTAAAAACCCTAAAAAATGAGTTAAGAGGGGAGTTAAGAGCGGAATGAAAAAAAGCAAAAAATAGAGGAAAAAAAGAGAGGAAAAGAGAGGAAAGAGGAAGGAAAATAAAAAAGAGAGGAAAAGAGAGGAAAGAGGAAGGAAAATAAAAAAGAGGAAGAAAGCAAAAGCAAAAGAGGAAGAGGAAAAAGGGGAATAGGAAAAATAAAAAAGAAAAGCAAAAAAGGAAAAAAAACAAAAAAGGTAAAAAAGATTAGAATTTGAATTTCTCTGCAAATCCGCCTATCACTGGTAAAGGAATCATTTTATCAGTTAATGAATTTATCATTCCAACTATCCACAAGATTATTATAAATAGATAAATTACTCCCCATACAGCATATCCTATTACCGCGCCAATTATCGGAATCCACGAAAAAATTCCAAATACTATCGCTGAAATTACCGCGCCGATTACCCATGCAATGAATAAAACGAGCCCTTGCTTTGCATGATAAATGCTGAAATCATTTCTGTCTTTTTTTGTTATCAAAACAATTATGACTCCTATTATCGAAATCAGATAGCAAAGAAATGCAAATATCCTATCCTCGTCATTTCCCTCATTTTTTACTTGTTTAACTTGTTTTGCCATTTCTATTCATACAATTTTTCTTAGTTTAAATATCTTGCTTTAGATAATCTTTTTAAATCACGCTTTCCTGCCTTATTTATGGGCTCGTGGTCTAGTGGTTACGACGCAACCTTGACGATAAATCTTTTTGAAAAGATTTAATCAAAAAGAATATCAGAATGGTTGATATCGCTGGTTCGATCCCAGCCGAGCCCATCTAGCATTATAGAAAAGCTTTCTTTATAAAATGCCTTGTAAATGTAAAATTTAGATGCCTGTAGAGATAACTTTAAATATGTCTTTCTTCTCGAAAAACCATGATAAGAATATATAAAATTGATTCGAAGGATTTAGATAGAGTCAAGAGCGTGCTGGAAGCGCCAGATGAAATGACTGGTGAGCTAAATGTAGAGCTTGAAAAAGAGCAAGGAAAGGGCAATAAAGAAAAAGCAAAAGCATGGAAAGTAAATGAATTCAAAAAGCAAGGATATATCTTGAGAGAAGCAAAAACATTAGGAATAGACGAAAAAGTTTCTTATTTACAGATTAATGGAGATGAATCTTTCTTTAATAGAAATGAGAAAGTCTTACTTAATGCTGGCGCTAAAAAAATCGAGGGCGCAGAGTACGAAGAAATTAAATCAAAAATAGAAGAGCAAGAAATGGGCGCAAGCGAAAGCATAGGTTTCGTGTTTGGGTGAGTTTCAATAAATATTTCGATGTTTTTAATTACTTTTATTCCATCTTAGTAAAATCTTTAGCTTTCTCTTCAAATTTAAAATACCACTCCCGAAGCTCAGAGCCAGTATGATAGTAATGCCCTTTTAGTGAAGGCCAAACCTCTTTAGTTAAATGGAAAAATCTATCTAGGGTATTGATATAAATCGCAGTTATAGCAAACATCAATGTATCAATTGTTAGGAATAGCGGAATTGCATAGATAAAAGGTTTGCCTGTCCTTATTTTTATGAAAGCGATAGTCATTGCAGAAATAAGTAGAATAAATGAGAATAAACTTAGGAAGATTAGTGTTTTTGAATTAATCATTAAGGAAAATATGAAAATGAGGATATCTATTAGTGCTGCTAATTGAATTGAATGGGGAAGCGCTTCTATAAACTTTTTCCATCTTTTTTCAGTACCAAAATATGCATTAATATCAATTTTATACCATCTTGTTCTTTGCTTCCAGTATTGTTGCAGAGTTTCAACTTCTTCTTCAACTCCGCTTGCTGAAATACCAACAGATTTCCATCCCTTATCGATAATTCTTGATGTAATGTCTAAATCATCAAGAACAGCATTCCCATATTTTGTCTGCTGCCACGCTTCTTTTCTCAATGCTTGGGCAGCCCCTACTCCAAATACAGTATCCGAATCTCTAAGTATCGGGGCAACGAAACGCCATTCATCCTCGACTGCGCGCATGAGTGGAAAAAATCCTTTGTAGTAATTCCCGCAGTGAATAGTACCAGCGACTGCTCCAACTGATTTGTCTTTGAATGGTTGAACAAAATCAAGAATCCAATTTTTTTCACTGATAACATCGGGGTCTGTCATTATAAGAATCTCGCCTTTGGCAAGTTTCGCAATTGCTTTATCTAGCAAAGGCCCTTTCATCGGAACTTTTTTATCAGCACGCAAATATTTGATTAAACCCTTTTTTTTATAACTCAAGCATATAGATTCTGTTTCATCTTGGCTTGCATTATCATAGACAATAATCTCAAACTTGTTTCTCGGATAATTTTGCTTCAAAAGATTTTCAATTCTTCTCTTAATAGTGTTTCCCGCATCTTTCGCATAAACTAAAACAGAGACTGTTGGAAAATATTCGTATTTTTGTCTCTTAATTTTTATTGAAAATGCAAAATAGACAAGATAAATGCAGTAGGATAAAATTAATAATGAGAAAAATAAAAGAATCCAAAATGCTGGGTTGCTTATTTCAATTAAGTAATCTTGCGGAATTATCTGAGTTGTATATATGAAATCTGCCATGTCTCTCTTTGCCTCTTTTTTATTTTTACCCTTTTTATATCTATAAATTTTAATTGAAAGCCTCAGGAGGGGATTGAACCCCCGACCTACTGCTTCCTTGTTAAAACACTAAAGATTTTTTCTAAATCTTTATTACAAGGCAGCCGCTCTACCACTGAGCTACTGAGGCATAATTGTCATATGAAACAAAGCTTTAGAAAACTTTTAAATTTTACCTATATCCTTTATATTTCCTTTATTGGATATATTCTCTCTTTTCAATGTTCTTGTAATTTTCTTGACATGTATATTCTGTTTTTCTATATCTAATATTTTTAATATAATGTTTTTCTATATAGTAATGCTGTGCATCTTCTTTAATTGTTTTAGCAGCCAAGATTAAAATTTCTGGAATATCGAATAAGAGAAGTTCTGTTATTTCTCGAATCATTTTTTTACTTCTATCTTTCTGATATCGCAAAAAGCTAGAGGATATATTATTTTAAGCTTTTTGCTCAAATTTTTTTGCATAACTGAATTTAAAATAGATTCAAAAATTTCTGCTCTTGTTTGATTTTTGCATAATTCTATAATTTCTGCTTTTGCCTCATTTCTTAATCTTGTTCTAACACTTCTATGCACCTTGTTCCTTGTTATTATCAGGGGCTTGATTTTCAGCTTTGCGTCTTTGCATTCTGTCAAAAAAGAATCTTCAATAATGCTTGTTCCAGTATGAATTATTCTCCTAATATAGGATGGGAACAGGCTTAGTGAGATTATCTCCCCATAGAACCCGCCATTCTCTTTTTTTATTACAAACTTGGCTTCACAGCCTTTCCCCCTCAACATTCTTGTAATATCTATTTTTATCGTCTTCTTTTCTATCGGAATAACCTCAACATTTATACCTAATATTTCTAATTTAACTTCCTGAAATTTTGCTTTTACCATTTTATTTTTTCTCCTCACTAAAAACTGCTTTAGAAGTTCGTTTGCCTTTCTTTTGCAAAGAGGTTTTTCCGCAAACGCTGCAAGTATATGTTATATTTGTCTTTTTAGTAGCCTTAGTTTTTCTTTTCCATTTTGTCACAGCGGGTTTGCTTCCCCATTTTCCTAGGTTTCCATAGCCTTTTCCTCTTCCTCTTTTGTGCGCCCTGGTTATTGAACCTTTTTTTAAGGAACCTCTCTGTTTTGAAGCCGCAGCTAAGTTAATCTTATGAATAGTATGCTTCTTGCAATATGGACAATATCTTCTTCTCGTTCTTGGAACTTTCATTTTTATTTATTTTCTTCCAAATCATAAACTTCTTCTGCTTTTCCGTCGTTAATCAATATACTCGCTATCTCAGAAGAGAGACTAGCTATATCGCCGGATTTAAAGGGGCCAATTTCTTTTCCTTCTAGGTCAAGGAACCTTGGCACTTCTTCTTTAAATCTAATCATCAAATTGTTTTTTAAATCTTTGCCTTCCTTGTGCTCTCCATTTATTATTTTGTTGATATAATTTTGATTGTCTTCGAGTTTTTTGACTAGGATTTCAAAGAGCTCGCGTTCATGCTCCAGCATTTGTTCTATATCTCTTTTGCTCACCCCTGTTTTAGAGGCAATAAGAGCCAAATCCAGAATTTTTCTCTCACGAATAAGAATTATCTCTTTTATTATTGACATCGTATTATCGAGCTGCTTTCTAGTCATTGTTATTGTATCACTGAAAATGCTTTTACTGTCTTTACTTATCATCTCTTTTTTCTCGTTGATGTATAAACTAAGTTCAGTAAAGAAATTTTTTGGCAGGGGCTGAAGTGCTTCATTATATTTCTCTTTTCTTAATAAATCGTAAATTTCTTGGTAGGTTATCATTTTCTTATGCCCCTCGCTTTTTCTAACACTTATCAATTATTAGAATTTAAAAACTTTTATATAAAAAATTCAGCATTTCACACTATATTTAAAATAATTATCCCAGGGATTTTCTAATTCCATCATTTCCTTTATAGAAAGATGTTCAAAGTATCTGCGGAAGGGCCTCATGCTATTGCCGGAAGCAGAGATAGCAACATTCGCTTTATTTTTTTTAATAAAAAGAAGCAGATCTTTTATAAAGCTTAAAACTCTTTTCTCAACCATCTTTATGCTCTCTCCGCCAGGAGGAACAGTATCATAACCGCGATGAATTTTGTTGAATTTTTCGACGCCATATTTTTTTATAAAACTTTTATGGCTCATTCCCTCGAGTTTGCCATAGCTTCTTTCCATCATTCTTTTATCTTCGAAGATTATATGGCATTCTGGATGAAATTTCAGAACTTCTTTAAGAGTATCTTTTGAGCGTGAATGCCCCGTATGCACTGCCGCATCGATTCTTTTATTCTTTAGCATTCTCGCAATTTTCTTAGCTTGTTTTATTCCAAGGGGGGTTAATTTAGAATCTTTCCACCCAGTAAAAATTTTGTCCCTATTATAGAATGTCTGTCCGTGCCTGAAAATATATATATTGCATACCCTCTTTTTCATATTGAACTTAATAAAACAAAGTATTAAAAACTATCGAGATTTAATTTTTTTATGAATAAAGATTATAATTCAAAAATAGACTCTAAAACTAAAACCCGTTTAGCAATTAATATGCGCGATGATTTTATAAAGTTTTTCAAAGAGAATCCCATAAATTCTATAAATGATGTTCGGCTATTGGAATACACTCTCGCAGAATTTTATGTAAGCGAAGAATTGCTAAATGGTGGCTTAAATGATTTTACATACGCCCTAAGCAGGATAATTCAGAAAATTACTCCAAATTTAGAAGAATTATGCAAAAAATATAACAGTTATATGCTTTTAGAAAAATTGTCTAAATGTTATAATCACATAATCGCTAACTATGATTTTCTTTTTGAAGAAAGTAAAGAAAGCAATAACTTAATTCTTTATCCTTTATATCATTATATAAATGAGAATAAAAAAATACAAGATAAAATTAAATCATCTAAAATATGATTCTTGCATACTAAAAAATGTTCGGATTTTTCAAAGACAAGCTTAAGAAATTTCTTCATAAGGCAAGCGAGACAGAAAAGGAAAAGGCAGAAGAGAAGGAAAAGACAGAGGGAAGGGAAAGAATAGAAGAGAAAGCAAAGAAGGAAAAAATAGAAAAAAAAGAAATAACAGAACATACAGAACAAAAAAGCGGATTTTTTTCAAAAATAAAGGAAAAATTTTCTTATAAACTGACTGAAAAAGATTTCGATAAGATTTTTGAAGAGTTGGAAACTATCTTGATTGAAAACAATGTTGCCATCGAGGCAATCAATTTTATAAAATCAGAATTAAAAGGAGAATTAATTAATAGAGAAATAAAAAAGGGAGAAATTGAAGAAAAAATAAAAACTTGTTTAGCAGATTCAATAGAGAAACTATTTATTGAACCTTTTGATTTGATTGAAAAAATAAAACAAGGAAAAAAACCTTATGTAATCGTTTTCTTCGGGATTAATGGTTCTGGAAAAACAACTACGATAGCTAAACTCACGCAATTTTTGAAAAAGAACAATATTTCATGCGTCTTGGCAGCTTCAGATACTTTCCGTGCGGCAAGCATAGAACAGCTCGAAAAGCATGCAAATAACCTTGAAGTTAAATTGATTAAACAACAATATGGTGCAGACCCTGCAGCAGTAGCCTTTGATGCCATTGCTTATGCGAAATCACATGGGATAAGTGCTGTTCTTGTTGATACGGCTGGGAGAATGCACACCCAGAATAATCTTATGAAAGAAATGGAAAAAATTGTTCGTGTTGCCAAGCCGGATTTAAAGATTTTCATTGGAGAAGCAATTACAGGAAATGACGCAATTGAACAGGCAAAGGCATTCAATGAAGCTGTTGGGATTGATGCAATTATCTTAAGCAAAGCAGATATAGATGAAAAAGGCGGAGCAACAATTTCTGTTAGTTATATAACAAAAAAACCGATTCTGTTTTTGGGTGTCGGGCAGCAATATGAAAACCTCAAACCTTTCAATATAAAAGAGATAATAAATAATCTTGGCTTATAAATATAGAAAAAAATATATAGTTATAATCTCTTCTATAATCATATCTATTCCGGGCTATGGGAAAAAAATACTTCATCTTATATAATAATGTTTCTGAAGATTATTTGATTAGAGATAGCCTTTATCGGATACCAGATTCTATAGAAAGAATAAAAGACAAAACTATGAAATTCAAGAGCATTGAAGATTTTCTTATTTATCTTGAAGATAAGATAAAAAGAGGAGAATTAAGGACAAACAGGAAAGTTGAGTTTTACTGTGATTTTCCATATAAAGATTTGAATACCTTGAGAGAAAGATTGCAGAAAATTCTTAAAAATTCGGAGATATTCGCAAAACTCTAATATCTCTAAATTCTAATCTTTTCTTATTCTAAAACTTATCCCATTGCATTCTCTGTCTAATTTTTCAGTTATCTCTTTATATCTAAAAGTTTCTGATAAAAAAGGCGATTCATATACTTTGAAGGCAAAAATTCCTTTTCTATCCCTCAAACTGTCATACATTAAGATATAACCATTATTCTTTACAGCAACATCTTCAGCGGAAAATCCTCCCATATGGAGATAATTATAAGCAGAAATCAATTGTAAATCAACTGGCTCTTGCCCTGTCCGAAGCAAGTATTTCTTAAGCTCTCCAACATCTTTGCAATTTTCAAATCCTATTCTCCAACCCTTCCAATTTATGACATTTCCTTGTTTTCCTTTTATTGGTATTAAATTATTTTTTGAGGCAACATGAGTCCAGTCAAAATCAATCCTTTTCCTAAAATATTCAATATAATCGCCTTTATAGATTATGGGATTAGAACTAAATAATCTATCATCTTTTTTGAAGAGAGTAGTTCCTAAAATTATTAATGAATCTATCTCTTTAGTTTTATCCGCTATTTTCTGAACTATCTCATCTTTTTCCTCGAGAGATAAAAGTCTTTCTTCAAGATATAAACTATTATAATAATCTACTAAAATATCGTATTTTTTTTTATTTGCTATGTCAATTACTCTCTGACTATAAAAAATTGGATCCGCGTTAATAGAATTTCCATTCTTTCTGAGAAAAATTAAATTCAACTCTTTCAATTCTTTCTTCTCTTCTGCATCCTTGAAGGAGCCCAGATTATCTAAGGTGCTTTCCAATTTTGCCATGTTCTATAGAAATATTCTTAGTATATAAATCTTTCTAAAGTTACTATTTATCAGTGATAAATAAATTAAAAAGATGCGTGTAGACAGGCTTATCCTTATATTTATAAATCATTCAGTTCTCCTTTAAGCATGTTAGACAGAGTCGGAGAATCGATAAGGAAAGTAATGAACAAGATAGCTTCGAGCATTTTTATAGATAAGAAGCTCATAGATGATATTTGCTTGGAATTAAAAAGAGCATTGCTCGAGGCAGATGTCGATGTTGCTATAGTTAATAACCTTAATGAAAAAATAAGAAAAAAAGCAGAAGAGAATATAAGGGGAATTGATAAAAAAGAGCATATAATCTCGCTTATTCACGATGAACTTGTAAGTATTCTTGGAGAAGCCAAATATGAGTTAAAATTTGAAAAAGGAAAAACTAATTATGTTCTGGTAATCGGATTGTATGGGGCGGGCAAAACAACGACTATTGGAAAACTGGCTTTTTATTATAAAAAGCGCGGCTTTAGAGTTGCTGTGCTTGGACTCGATGTTCATAGGCCCGCAGCTCCAGAACAGCTCGAACAGATAGCTAATAAAATCAATGTCCCATCATTTATAGACAAGGAAGAGAAAGACCCTATTAAGATTTTTAATCAATATAAAGAATATCTCAGCAAATTTGATATTGTTTTTATAGATACTGCGGGCAGAGATGCTATAGATGCTTCCCTGATTAAAGAAATAAAAGAATTGGCGAGAAATATTGAACCACAGAATTGTATTCTTGTCATGGCTGCAGATATTGGCAAGACTGCAAAAAAACAGGCGAGAGAATTTAAGAAAGCATGCAGAATTAATGGAGTAATAGTTACGAGAATGGATGGAACAGCCCGCGGAGGGGGAGTTCTAGTTTCATGCATGGAAACAGGGGCTCCAGTAATCTTTTTGGGCAGCGGGGAAAAAATGCAAGATTTAGAAACCTTTGACCCGACTGCTTTTGTTTCTAGGTTGCTCGGCATGGGAGATTTAGAAAGTCTGCTAGAAAAAGCCAGGCTGGCTATAGAAGGAAAAGATAGAAAAAAAATCGAGAAAAGAATAGAAGAAGGGAAATTCACCCTCGAGGATATGTATGAACAAATTAAAGCAATGCAGAATATGGGTCCATTAAGCAAGATAGCCGAGTTGATTCCTGGAATAGGTAAGATGAAACTGCCCGAAGAAATGTTAAATGTACAGGAAAACAAGTTAAAAAGATGGCGTTATGCAATTGATTCAATGACTCTCGATGAGAGAGAAAATCCGGAAATATTGACTACGAGTAGAATTGCAAGAATCAGCAAAGGTTCTAATGTGCCGGCTAACGAGATTAGAGAGATGCTAAAGCAGTATAAACTCGTCAAGAGTTTTATCGGAAAAGGGAAAGAAATGGATATAGAAAAATTGCAGCAAAATATCGCGAGCGGAAAAGGATTATCTGGATTGCCAATTGATAAAAAAACTTTAAAAAAACTTGCAAAGAAGTATAAAGGAAAAATTCCTGCATTCTAAAATGCACTCCAAAATGCCTGAAGATATCATTGCTCAGGGAGCTGAAGCTAAACTAATTCGTAAGGATAATCTACTTATAAAAGACAGAATCAAAAAGAGATACAGACATGATACTCTCGATAGAGCACTCAGAGAAAAAAGAACGAGAAGCGAGGCAAAAATAATCGCAAAAGCTGCATTAGTAATTGATGCTCCAAGTATCATCAAGGTAGAAAAAAGCAGGATTGAGATGAATTTCATAGAAGGGAAAAGATTAAGCGAGCATCTTGATGAAATTGAAGAAAACAGAGCATTAGCAATATGCAAGAAAATTGGAGAAAATGTTGCTAAACTGCATGATATCGGAATTATCCATGGCGATTTAACAACAAGCAATATGATTCTGCAGCAAGACAAGGTTTTTTTTATTGATTTCGGTTTATCATTTCATTCGCAGAGAATTGAGGATAAAGCAGTAGATTTGCATTTACTGAAACAGGCATTTGAGAGCAAGCATTTCATGAAATGGCATGAATACTTTGCTTCTTTTTTGCAGGGCTATATTATTTCTAAAGAGTATAATAAAATTTTAAAGCAGCTTGAAAAAGTCGAAAAGAGAGGAAGATATAAGCATAAATGATTAAGATACAAGCATAAATATTAGATTGTAAAATTTATAAATCGCTCATCACTCGTTAATCTGAAGCCCTGTAGTACAGCGGTCAAGTATGCTGGCCTTTGGAAAGGCTTTCTTGGAAAGAAACCCTAGAAAGAAACTTAAGGAAAGCCAGCGACCCCGGTTCGAATCCGGGCAGGGCTATCGTTATGATAAGTCAGCCAAGTCATTATGCTAAGATTTAAAAACTACTTGCGATAAAATAAAACATGGCTACATTATATGGACATGGAAAAGGGAAGGCAGGAAGTCATAAACCTATTAATCTGAAACCAGCCTGGGTTAAGATTGAACCGAAAGAAGCAGAGAAAATAATTCTTGAACTTTCTCAAAAAGGCGCAAGCGAATCAAAAATAGGATTAATACTCCGAGATACTTATGGAATTCCAAGCATTAAAGCACTAACAGGAAAATCCTTAAGGCAAATTTTAAAGGAAAATTCCAGTGAAAAAGCGAAACAGCTTCCCGAAGACATCTTTAATTTAATTAAAAATTTAAAAAAACTAAGGAAGCATTTTGAAAATAATAAAAAAGATATGGTTGCGAAAAGAGGAATACAATTAACCGAAGCAAAAATAAGAAGACTTCAAAACTATTATAAAGATAGGAATATACTTCCGAAAGATTTTGATTTTAGAGAAATAAACGTTTAATTTTTATTCTCACCATTCTATTCCCACTATTTTTTAGTAAAATTAATTCTGAAAAATAAGTAGTAAAAAAGTTTCAGAAAGATTTAAATAAAACTTTTTTTTAATTTTCTAATCAAATAAATTTTTTAGAAATTTTTTTATAAAATGGGTGTCGAAGAGATAGAGAAGATAAAAGAGAGTGCCTTTAAATTCAAAGCTTTTCTTGAGAAAAATCCGAATAAAAGGTTGATAAGAATTTTTACTCATATAGATACCGATGGCTTAACTTCTGGCGCGATTTTCATAAAAATGCTCGAGAGGATGAAAGAATCCTTCTGGATAACTCCTCTGAAACAACTCGAAAGAAAAAAAGTTTCAGAATTGATTGATGAAACGCTCAAGCAGGAATGGAAAGCAGTCATCTTTCTTGATTTAGGCTCCAACGCTCTTGACTTGATTGAAAAAATCCCCGCTTTCACATTAGTAATAGATCATCATCAGTTTGAAAATCTCCCTGTTGAAAAAACAATATTTATTAATCCTTCACATAAAGAAGAAAAAGTGGACATTAGTGCCGCTGGATTAACTTATTTATTTTGCAAGTATGTTGACTCGAGAAATGAGGATTTAGCGCAATTAGCTATTCTCGGGCTTATAGGAGATGTTATCGAACCAAGCTCTGATAAACTCTGCAATGAGATAATAGAAGATGCTAAAAAACAGGGAATGCAGATTAAAAAGGGCCCGATTATTTTTTCAAGTATGCGACCTCTGCACAAGGCTCTTGAATTCAGCTCGAGCATTTTTATTCCTGGCGTCACAGGAAATTTTTCCGGCGTAGTTGCTCTATTGAGAGAGGCAGGAATAGAGTACAAGCAAGGTAATAGCTATAAATCTCTTTTTGATTTGAACAAGGATGAGATGTCGCGCCTCATGACTGCAATCTTATTAAGAAGAATACGCGACGGGCATAGTTCTGATATAATCGGCAATATCTATCTCATCAAGTTATTCGGGCGCCTTGAAGACGCGCGCGAGTTAAGTGCAGTTGTGAACGCATGCGGCAGGCTTAATTACGGCGATATTGCTCTATCTTTTTTAGTCGGGGCAAGAAAAGCAAAATATATCTCCCAAGAAGTTTATGATAAATATAAGATAAATATAATTCGAGGATTGAACTATGCAGAAAATTGCGAAAAAATTCGCGGAGATGGTTACATAATTATTAATGCAAAGGACAATATAAAAGATACAATGATAGGTACAATTATTTCAATTATTGCTTCTTCATCTATCTATCCTAAAGGAACTATCCTTGTTGGCATGGCTTATCAGGGAGAAGATAAAATCAAGATTTCTTCTAGAGTCTCTGGTAGAGATAATAACATCAATTTGGCGGATTTAATAAAAAGCGTTATAAAAACATCTGGAGGAGATTTCGGGGGGCATGCGCAAGCGGCAGGAGCTGTCATACCTCGTGATAAGGAAGCATTATTTATTGAACTTCTCGAGCGAGAATTAAAGATGACTGAGATGAGCATCAAGATTTAAAAAGCCTTTTTTCTATTGTTTTTGTATGAAACAGGAAAGAATAACCAAGAGCAAATTTGTGAAAGTAAGCTGCCCAAAATGCAATAATGAGCAGATTATATTTGGAAAAGCTTCTACAGTAGTCATGTGCACTTCATGTAAAAATATTCTAGCAAAGCCAAGCGGTGGAAAAGTGAAAGTGCGCGCAAAAGTTCTTGAAGTTTTACCATAATTTCATTCAGATAATTTATTTTAATTTCACCGAAACAGTAGAACTTAATAGAAATCAGTAATTAACTAAGAATACTTATTAAATTTTAATAAAAATAGTAAATATTTAATTAAAAAAGATAAATTAAAGAAATATTAATATTAAAAATAAATATTAATATAAATTAAAATGATGGACATGTAAAAAAATGGCAGAAACAAAAATAGAAAAGACAAGCGAGACAGAAAAGGAAAAGGCAGAAGAAAAGGAAAAGGCAGAGGGAAAAAGAAAAGAGGAGGAAGAAAGGGCAAAGAAGGAAAAGACAGAGGGAAGGGAAAGAATAGAAGAGAAAGCAAAGACAGAATTTGAGAAAAAGGAATTTCCTGAAGAAGGAGATTTAGTCATAGGAACTGTAGATAGAATAAGCGGAACGAGCGTTTTTGTAAAAATTGATGAATATAATAAAGAGGGTGTTATGAATTTTAGCGAAGTTTCTCCTGGGAGAATAAGAAATATAAGAGATTATGTTGTCCCAAATAAAAAAATTGTCTGCATGATTCTAAGAGTCGATAAAGCAAAAAACCACATTGATCTTTCTTTAAGAAGAGTTACTGCGAAAGAGCAGAAAGAGATGCTTGATTTTTATAATAGAGAGAAAGCAAATATAATAATTCTTAAAATTATAATTAAAGATGAAAAAATAATTGAAAATATAAAGAAAAAATATCATAATATAACTCTTTTCTTTGAGAAATTTCTCGAGGATAGAAGCATAGGAGAGGAATTTTTTAGCAAAGAAGAATCAGAAAAGCTTTTTAAGATAATACAGGAAAGGGAGAAGCAAAAAAAAGCAAAAGCAACAATAAAATTAAAATTAAGACATGAAGGCAGCAATGGAATCGAGATAATAAAGAAAATTTTAATAGGCAATCGTGGTGACGCGAAAATTACCTACATTGGTACCCCTTTTTATTCCATATCGATAGAGGATAAAGATTATAAAGAAGCAAATAGAAAAATAAGAGAGATAGCAGAGAAAATAGTGCTTGCGATGAAGAAAGAGCAAGGTTATGCTGAAATAATCGAATCTAAAAAATAAACAAAAAATACAAGAAATCTGAGAATGGGAACCGTAGTGATGAAAATAAAATTAATGCCCGAGTCTCCTGAAACTGATCTGAAGAAGATAGAGGAAAACGTGCGCAAGGTTATCGATGGTTTTGGTGTCAAATTGCACGAATTGGAGAAGCAAGCGATTGCATTTGGGCTAATCGCATTGATAATAACTGTTGTCTGGCCAGAAGAAAAAGACCCAGATTTATTAGAAAATGCGTTGAGGAGTATTACAGATGTGCAATCGGTAGAGATAACAGATGTAAGGAGATTGCTCTAATTTTTAAAATTTAAAATGATAAGCGATGAAGAAGCTGCAGCAATTAAAAAACAATTGCTCGAGCAAATAGCAAAATTGCCCGAAGAGCAAGTGAATGGATTAAAAGAAAAAATTGAAAATATGAGCAATGAAGAGCTCGAAGAATTCATTAAAGCAGGTTCTCGGGAGCAAGAATGTATTTTTTGTAGTATAGCAGAAGGAAAAACAAAGAGTTACAATCTATATGAAGATAGCGATTTTATTGCTGTCCTTGAAATTATGCCTGCTTCAAAGGGGCATGTTCTCATAATTCCAAAACAACACATCAATTCATTGAATGAATTGCCAGAAGAAAAAGCGGAAAAGATGTTTTCTATTGCTCTTAAGATAGCAAAATCTGAGCAGGAATTATTAAAGAATAAAGATTATTCAATTTTTATAGATCCAATGCAAAGAGTAAAACATCTCGCATTACAGATAATTCCGAGATATGATAAAGACGGCATAGTATTTGAATTCAGGAGAAAGCCCGTCAATGAGAAAGAACTTGGCGAGATTCAGGCGGCACTCTCTGAAGAAATTGCAAAAGCTATGAAAAATGAAAAAGCGACAGCAGAAAAGAAAAAAAGGCAAGAGGAACAATCTGAAACAGAATCTGAAGCGCAAAAATTAATGAAACATATCAAAAAGAGAATGCCCTAATTATAACTAATTATAGGAATGCCTTAATTATGGCAAGCAATAAATCTCCATAAAAAAGACTGATTACCAAAGCAATTAGAATTATTGGGACAAAAATTATTCCCTGTTTTATTAAAACTTTCTTTTTCGCTTTTTTTATTAATTTTATATCTTTCGGCGTTAATCCATAAGCAGAGGGTTTTATTGTTTTCGTGCCTATCTTAATAGATTCTGCGAGAAGATCACCTTCCACGAGCTTGCTTGCATCTACCTTTCTGACAAAAAATTCATTCTCTATTCCTTTTAGATATATGTAGAGATAAGGTATTATCAGTATTAAAAATGAAATGACTAATAAAAAGGGCAATTGGAGAACGAAGACAAAAATAAACAAGAAAAGGGCAATAAAAAAACAGAGTATTTTCAAAAAATTTATTTTTCTATTTTTGTTTGTTTTTTTGATTTTTAGCAAGAAGATTCTTTTATCTCTTATTTTGAAAAATAAAAAGATACTTGTTGCTATGCCTGCAAGCGAGCCTAGGGATAAAGTGTTGATAGAGAAACTCATCAAAAAAGGTTCTTCAGGTAATATCTGATTTGTTGCAAAGTAAGGCGTTGTTGCAAAACATGCAGATAAAGCAATTAAGAGTTTAATATCGCCACCACCAAAAATTTTTCCATAATAAAGAATGCTGCCTAGAACATAGAATACTGCTATTGCAATTAAAGCCCAATAGAAATATGAAAAATCTCGTGATAGTAGCGCTGCGATTCCTCTTATTGCTAAAGCAACTGCGAGCAAAGAGTAATTGAGCCAGTTCGGAACTTCCCTTTTTCTTATGTCCGTTATAGAAGCAAAAATCAATGCTATAATTGCTATAATGAACAGCAATAAATCTGCAACCTCTTTCATAGTTCATTAAATTTAAAAGAGTTTAAAATTGTTTTTATTGAATGGCTGAGGAAAAATCAAAAGCGAATGTAAAAATAAATATCATTGGGGCAGGCTCTGCAGGATGTTATCTTGCTTATCTCCTTGCTAAGGCGGGAAAAACCGTAAATGTTTATGAAGAACATTCTGAAATTGGGAAGCCCGTACAGTGCGCAGGCATAGTCACAAGTGAAATAAAAAATATTCTTGATTTTTCTATCGATGAGTCTGTGATAAATGAAATAAACAAAATAGAGATATTTTCAAAAAATCGCCGGGCAGAAATTAATCTCCGAGAACCGGATTTAGTTCTAGATAGAAGCAAATTCGACAAACTACTATATAAAAAAGCATTAGAGGTAGGAGCAAATTTTTATCTCTCCAGCGAAATTAATGACTTTGACCGATTTAGTTTTAACGATATTCTAGTAGGAGCAGACGGCCCTTTAAGCAAAGTTGCCAGAAAAATAGGCAAACAACAGAAAATAATTTTTGCTATTCAGGCAAGAGTAAAATTAAAAGACAGGATTGAGGAAAACAAAGTAAAAGTTTTTCTAAAACCAAAAACATTTCTATGGGTTATTCCAGAAAATAAAAATATTGCAAGAATAGGAATGATTGGCAAAAATGTTCAAAAGCTTGAATTTTTTATATGCGAGGAAGGTGGAAAAGTTATTGAGTGGCAGTCGGGCATAATCCCGAGATTTTCGCAAGACATAGTTCAGAAAAAAAATATTTTTCTTTTAGGAGATGCTGCCGGGCAGATTAAAGAAACAACTTTCGGAGGCATTGTTCCTGGATTGCTTGGAGCTAGGGCGCTTGCAAGAGCAATAATTCGCAGAGAAGATTATAAAAAAAATCTTAGATATCTTAATAGAGAATTAAATATTCATAGCAAAATCAGGAAAATTCTTGACATCCTTAGCGATAAAGATTATGACTACCTTGTTGAGCTGTCAAATAAATCTAGAATAAAAGAGATTTTAGAAAATACAAGTCGGGATAATTTCAGGCATGCTGCAGTCAAAATCTTATTGAAAGAGCCAAGGCTGATTTATTTCTTGACTAAAGTTCTCTGATGGCCGCCTTTTTTATAGAGATTATAAAATCTTTTCTTTTTCAAATGCTTTTTGCTTTTCCTTTGTTGGGGTATTGCATAATCCATTTTTATATATCATGTGCTCTCATTTATTCTTTAGAATTTCTTCGCTGATTTCTTCAAGCATTTTTTCAGCACTTTCCTGCTTAATTTTTTTTAATTCTTGCTTTCTTTTTCTCATGCTTCTCTCAATTAGCATCTCAAAGAAAAAAAAGCTTGCAAAGAAAATAATAATTACTATCATTGCCCAGATAAAGCCCAGGAGATGAACTAATGGAACTACTATCGCTGAAATTACTCCAGTAAGAATGAGCAAGATTGAGAACAGAATAGCTATCATACTTGCAATCGCTTTCGAAAATGCTGTCAGAGACATTACTTTCAAGAAAAATACCATTATGATGAGCGCCAATAAAATGGCTACGAGAACCGTTGTCCAAGGTTCATTTCCTAATTTAAACAGATACAGGATGAATGGCAAAATCGTAGATTCCATTTTATCATATACCTTTTTATTCTTTTTCCTATATTTTTTTACTTTTTATCTTTTTCAATTATTTTATTCTCAATTATTCTATTTTTTATGTTTGTCTTATATTCTAATTTTCTATAATTATTTATGCTTACCTTCTTTTAATTATCAATGCAAGTTTTCCTAAGCCGAGATGTAATAAGATGAATGCTATAAAAGCAAGTATTACTGTAAATAGCATTCCGAAAGTTCCAATCATTGTTGCTAAACTAATTATTAGATGTACTGTTTTTATTGCAGTGCCGGATAGCAATGCAAGAGCATCTATGATAACAGAGATGACAAATGCAAACGGCTTCTTGAAACCAGCGAATTTTGTGAATATATCAAAAAATATTGCGAAAAACATTAATAACAGAACAACGAGTATAATCATCTCATTCGTCTGCGAAACCTGGAACAAAGAGTATAAATTCATAAAAAGAAAAAAAGAAAAGGATTATTTAAATCTTCTTTTCCTTTTTATTTTAATTCTTCTCCAACTTGCTTTAAAATCTTTCCACCTTTTGTTATTGTCGTCCCTGTTTTGAAAGCTTCCATGTAAGCTTTTCTTCTATATAGCCACTTTCCTATTCCAGAGAAACCCCAGTGTATCAAGAACCATACTACGAAGGCGGAAACTACTGAACCAAAAACGCTTAAGACTCCCATCCATGCAGTGAATATTAAAACCCATCCTGTAAATGCTGCTACTACTCTCGTTATAACTGCGATTATTGCCAGGCCTGCCGCAATTATGCCCGATGTCAATCGTGAGAACATAGTTAATGTTGAAATTATGTCATAAAATGAAAACCCTAGCATTAATAGTATCACTATAGCAACTATAAACTCGCCCCAAGTAACTGGATAAGATAAGCCCATGTTATAAGTTAAGACGCCTATGGTTCCCCCTTCTGATATTGGCTGTTCCATGAAGAAAGCTGCGCTTGCAAAAGTTGTTAGAGAAATTAATAACAATGGAATCAATAAGATTATTGCGCTCTTTTTCATAAAGAAAGTAATCGAAGGCATTATTTAAATATTTCGCTACTGAATGAGATAAAAATTGACTGGAGCATTTTATGATATATTCAATTTTATAACATCTCTAGAACATTACAAACCTTGTAAACATGACGAAAGAATTAAAAAAGCTCGAATCTTTAAATTTTAATGGCTGACGACGAAAAAGAGGAGAAGAAAGGAGAGGGATTCTCTGCCGGCTTGTCAAATGGAATTATTTTCGCAGTTGTCGGCGCCATTATCGGAGTCTTGCTTAGTGTTTTTGCATTAATCGACGCAGGCTTCGGCGGGATGTCTTCGCTTCTTGTCTTGGGACTGGGTGGCGCAGGCATCGGTTTTGCTCTTGGTTTTATGTACGGCGCTTTTCCTAAAAACATGAAATTTATCGCAGTATTAATCATTATTATCTGTGTTGTGCTTCTTGCTTACTGGCTTTTCATCTCAGCAAAGTTCGGTGCAGGGCCATTAGGAAATATAATGAAACCTATGGGCTTAAGAATAGAAAAAGTAGGCGGAGCTTTCTCAAGTTTTAAGAGCTATACCTATTGTTTCAGTAATGATCCGAGATGTCCATTTATTGCGATTTGGGAGAAACCGACTGTGCAGAATAGCCAGGAAAGATTAAGCGTAGCAGTCGAGTTCTCTGATAAAAAAATAATTAATAATGAAATTAATCTGCAGGTCTCGCTTAAAGTTAAAAATCCGGAGCTTGATGAACTCGAGATTGTTCCAAAATGTTATTTTAAGTCAGAAAAAACCGGCGAGGAACTGGAAATTGTTCAGCTGGGCAGCTATAGTTATGGCTCTAAGTTCGTGTTCCCGAAATCCGGCAATGAAATGTCAACATCATTCAGATGTCGGGGTAGCGTTGATGATACTTCTATAATATCGGAAAAAGTTATTGTTGTTCTTGAGAGGCCCACCCATGTTGAGACGACATGGCCGATAAAAGTCCGAGAAACAGAAGGCAATTATCAAGGGCAGGCTAGGAGCATAATGAGCTTCAGCGCGCCATTTTCCGTTGCTTTGGCTTCGTCAAATGAAATTCCTTTTGCAGAAGGAAAAGAGTATAGCTTTAGCATAATAATCAGGAGAGAAGATTCGAATGTTAAATTTAAAAAACTTAATTCATTAGTGTTAAACGTACCCAAGGATTTGCTTGTTGAATGCACAGGCATGGAAGGATATCAATTGGATAATATTGATTATGAACAGTTGAAAACAATCATGCATTATGACTCTAGCATTGAGAAATTCAGTATGCCTTGCACATTATATGTTCAAGAAGCTTCTGCAACAGAAACGCTTCTGCCGATACAGGCAATAACTGATTATACAATAGAATCCGCATATGAAATTATAGTCACAAAATAAGAATAAAAGCAAAAAAAGATGTAAGAATAAAAGGGAGAAAAACAAAAAAAGAGAAAGGAAAAAAGAGAAGGGGAGAGAGAAGAGGAAACAAGGAGAGAAGAAAAGAAAAAAAAGAAACGCGGAGAGAAGAGAGGAAAAAGAGGAAAGGAGAAAAAAAGAAACGAGGAGAGAAGAGAAAAGAGAGAAGAAAAGAAAAGAGAAGGAAAAAGAGAGGAAGGGAGAAAAGGAGAGAGGAAGGGAGAGAAGAGAGATGGAAAGGGAAAGAATAAACACAAAATTTTTAAATGAAATTTGTCTATGATAATGGACTTAAGTTTATAAAATGGGACGAAGCAATGAGGAAAAGATTTTGCAGGTATTTTATGAATATCCGAATGAAAAATTTACAATAAGAAAGATAGCTAAATTAACTAAAATACCGCGTTCAACAGTTTATAAAGAGTTCATTAAATTAAAAAGGGAAGGACTGATAAATAAGGAGAATAAAGCAGAGAACAATTTAATTTTTAGGATAAAAAAGATTAATCATTTTATAGAAAAGATTGTTTGCTCTGGTCTGATTAATGAACTTGTAAATAAATTAAACCCATCGTGCATAATCCTATTCGGAAGCATAAGGAAGGGAGATTCAGTAAAAGAAAGTGACATTGATCTGTTTGTAGAATCATCATCAAAAAAGGAGGTGGATCTCTCTAAATTTGAGAAAAAACTCGGTCATAAAATTCAACTTTTTATAAAGCCAGACATAAACAAATTACATACAAATCTTTTTAATAATGTAATTAATGGAATTAAACTTTATGGCAGTTTTAAACTCAAAAAATAAAAATGGAAAAGAAGATAGATATAATGGATTGGCAAAAATGCGATGAAAAATTTATTAGAAAGGTAGAGGTTGATGAAGAAAGAATTGCTTCTATTGTAAAAAAAGCTATGCAACGCTTAAGGAGGGCAAAAGAAAGCAAAGTCACAGAAGAGACAGTCTCCTTTATTATAGAAGATTATTATGAAGTAATTAAAGAATTACTTATCGCTTATTTATTGAAAAATGGATTAAGATCAAAAAATCATCAATGTCTCATAGCTTACTTTTATAAGCAAAATCCTGATTACGAAAAGGAGGCTTTTTTGATTTCCCAGATGTCTTTCTTTAGAAATAGGTTAGAATATTATGGTGAAAGCATCCCAATTGATTTTTATGAAAAGAATAAAAAAGAATTTCAAAAAATAATCGATTTAATTTTAACTTTGATTTAAATCAATTGCAAAAGAGGAAAGAGGAAGGAAAAAGAGGAAGAAAGTAAAGATGAAAGAGAAAAAGAGCAATGAAAAGAGCAAGGAAGAGAGCAATGAGAGATGCGCTGGAAAAAGAAACTTTATCTTTGTAATATTGCTCACGCTGATGCTTCTTTTTATTTCAGGACAAGAATCAGGATGCCCACAACAAGGCACTCAGACAAAAAGCGGAATCGAATTTTCTTTGGTTCCGGGCGTTAATATGCTTGGAGAAGGCAAGATTCTTGAGAAAGATGAGACTTTCATAGTGGGAGTTTTTATTCAGAATTATAATTCTCGAGACCAGGAAGGAATAATCTGCGTTAGAGATAATATTGCTGATAGTTTTGCGGGCATTCCATCGGAAAATGATGGCGACTGCCAAAGTTTTTTCACAAAAGCGTCACAGATTATTGGGCAACAGGGTTCGCAAACCCAGAATCCAGGCACAGATACTTTATATTTTCCCCAGCAAGGACAATATCAGTATAAAGGATTGCCCTTGCTAGAGAAACCATTTGATGCTAAATTGTATGTTACAATGAAATATCGACAGGTTTCTCAGATAACTGCTGGAATAACAAGTCCGGATAACGACCAACCAACAGTTACTCAAGAAGCCCAGCCAATTCAGGTTTCCGTAAAAAAATCAGTTTACGGTTCTGGAGAAAATTATAATATAAATCTTGAGATAACTCTGACAAAAACGCCAGATGCTACAACGACTATCTATTCCTCTGACTTTACAGAGAAAAATAAGATTTATTTTGATGCTCAACTCTCTTCTTTAATTTTGCAATGCACGTCTCAGGGAAAACCTATCAGCGGATTAATTGATTTTGAAAACGAAAAGATTATAAAGTGCTCAGCCCTTTCATCATCGTCAAATTCCGTAACCTACCCTTTAATAATTTCACTGGATTACGGAGTTGTTTCAGAAAAACAGGTTAATTATGCAATTAAAACAAAAGAGATTTAAAATGAATCAAAAATTATCAATAATTTTATCAATAGTTCTGATTGCTTTAGCCTTATTGTTTGTTTCAGGACAACAAGGATGCCAAGGCACTGAAAAAGAAACATTCGATACAGGCGCGTTAACAATGAATTTTGTCGCAGATGCTCCGCCCAGCCAGGTTAATTACGGGCAGACATTCCCGATTTATGTTGATATAAAAAACAACGGCGGCTATGACATCGGAGCAGCGAGTGCAACATTTTATTTAACGGGCATAGGAGACAACTTGAGAGGCGTTACAACAAAATTGACGAATGATAACATCTTAGTTAAAAAAACTCCGACAAGCGAAGGCGGCAGTGCGAGATTAAAATTTGCCGAGGCAGCAACACCAGCCGTTCCATTACAGACAGCATTCACATTGAATTTTCAATTAACTTCTTGCTATGATTATTTCATGTTGAGCGAGTCAGCGATATGTGCCGGAAAGACAAGTAATGTGTGTTCTGTTGAAGGAGAAAAAATATCCGCTTCAAGAAATTCTGCAAGCCCAATACAAGTTACGAGCGTCATAGAAAGAATTGAGGGAAACAAATTATATTATGATATAATCATTGAGAACAAAGGAACTGGAAAAGTTTATTTGACAAATACAGATTGCGAAAAGATACAGAAAAATGATTTAAATGAAAAACGGAAGGAAGGAATGGTTGATATAGCTATAAAGACAACAGAACCTATCTCATGCAATCTGCAAGACAAGGCAGAGCCATATTCAACTATCTCTGCTCTTGAGGGAACAGCGAAACTGGGAAAAATAACATGTGTTGAGACACTGCCTAGCGAAACTCATTCTGCTCCATTCGAAGTTTCAATTTCTTACAAATATGTTGAGAGCCAGACAAAAACTTTGACAATATTGCCTGCTTAATATCGAGAGCGACATCAATTAAGAACTATTAATATTAATTAAGAACAACCTAAGTATTAATTAAGAACAACATTGATATCTGTTAATATTAAAACGATATTAAGCTAGCTTGACAATATCTAATCAAAAAGGTAGTTGCAAGTAATGTATATGTGAAATAATTAAGGTTATCATCAAAAGCTTTTTATACTCTCCTTTTAATATTCAAACATGGCAACGATAAGAATCAAGCTTTTGAGTATAAATATAGACAAGTTGAATGAAATAATAAATGCAATTAGAGATATCTCTGAAAAGAACGGTGTTGTTATTAAAGGCCCGATTCCACTGCCGACAAAAAAATTGAAAATTACAACGAGAAAAAGTCCTTGTGGAAATGGCAAGGCAACTTTTGACAGATATGAGATGAGAATTCATAAGCGGGTTATTGATCTGCCATCAAATGAGCGGGTTCTGCATAGCATAATGAGACTGCCAATTCCGAAAGACATTAATATAGAAATAGAAGTTCTTGGTTAATTTGCCATCTGCAGTCTTAATCCATTTAAGCAATGCAAAAAATTTCCCTGAAAAATTGAAAATTAAAAACTTATCAAGGGAAAACTTGTCGAGAGAAGAGAGGAATAATAAAAATAAGCTAAAAGCTAAAAATCTTTAACTTTATTAAGAAATCATTTATTGAATATGAAATACTTTTAACTTTCTAAAAAACTATAATCTCAATAAATTTTATAAACCCCCTCTTCCTTGAAAGAGTATAAGATTAATAATGTATAGGATAATAATATAATGATATATCGTAGAAAGTTATATCGTGGAAAGTTATGTCGTGAAAATGCGCCTGGCGCGAGAATAAAAGAACGATAAAACCTTGCATTAACAACAAAAAAAGAAAAAAAAGAAACGCGGAGAGAAGAGAGGAAAAAGAGGAAGGGAGAAAAAAAGAAACGAGGAGAGAAGAGAAAAGAGAGAAGAAAAGAAAAGAGAAGGAAAAAGAGAGGAAGGGAGAAAAGGAGAGAGGAAGGGAGAGAATGGCCGGCAAAAGAGGAAGATGAAAAAATCTTAGGTCATTTTTAAGCTATTTCATGCCATTAAAATAGAACAATTTATAAATGTAATAGATTATATGACAATTGATATATAATGTATGACAAAACAGAATTGCGAATATTAGAGCAAATCTATCTAAAACCTGGAATTCATAAAAGAGAGCTCTCTAAACAGTTAGGAATAGGCATGCCCTCAATTGATTATGCGATAAAAAAAATTGATGAATTATTAAAAAAGCAAAAGTCAGGAAACCAAATAAAGTATTTCTTAAACTATTCAAGGGAGGCAATGACGCCAATGCTACATATAATTGAATATTCCAGGCTAGATAAACTTCCTACAAAGATAAAATTATCTATAAGGGAATTTTTAAGAGAATTGAAAGAAAAACCTATAATCGCAGCAATATTTGGTTCATACGCTAAGGGACAGCATACCAAAAATTCAGATATAGACATCCTGTTAATTTTTCAAAAAGTAGAAAATGAAGAACAAATAGAGAGGATAGCAAAAAAAGTAAGTATGAGAACCAATACTACAATAAGTCCAGTTTATCTTGATTATACTGCCTTTAAAGAATCTTTTCATGACTCAACAAAAGAATTTTTTAAAAATCTCAAGAAAGATAAGATAATTCTTACTGGAATAGAATGGTGGAGGCAATTACAAAGTGAAGAAGCCTGATTGGAGAGTTTGGTTAAAGAATAAAAAAGAATGCGAGTTATGGTTAGATAATTATATCAAAAAGGAAATTTTAAGAAAAAGTTTAGATGAGTCTAAACTTTATTTAAAGAGAACAAACCATAATCTTAATCTTGCCAATTGGATTTTCGAAAAACAGAAAGAAAAAACTGAAATCTTTAAAGAAGAAGCCTTTTATGATTGGGTAATTAATGTTTATTATTATGCTATTTATCATGCCGCCTTAGCCTTAGTAAGTAAGGAGGGGTATGTTTCTAAAAATCATTCTGCAACTTTATGTTTCCTAATTTATCACCATTTCCATTTAGAAAAAGCACTTGATAAAGAAGATGTTGAACTTGTTGCAAGTTCTCTTGCAAAAGAGGATATAGAAACATTAGGATTTTCAAAAGAACTGAGAGAAAGAGCATGTTATGATATTCATGAATCATTCGAACAAAAATTGGCTGTTCAGATTCGTGAAAAAGCAATAAACTTTATAAATAAAATAAAATTACTATTAGAAGAATAAGAATATAAATTTTATAAATTCAAAAAGGTTGATAATAAGATGAAAAGAAGAGAATAGGAGTCATCTCAATTTGTTTAGAGATGTTTAGAGATTCAACGCAAATTTATTTATATCAAATTTATATCAAAAATAGTATAAATATATAATATAAATATATAATTAAAAATAAATAATAAGTATATAATTAAAAATAATTAAAAATTAAAAATAATTAAAAATAAATAATAAAAGATTAAAAGAAGTAAAGAAGTGTAAAGGTAAAAAGATATAAAATAAAAAGAGGAAAAGAGAGGAAGGAAAAAAGATAAAAGAGGAAAATGAAAAACACATTGTTTATAATTAGTATTATGCTTTTTGCAGCACTAATTTTTATTCTCTCAGCCCAGCAATCTGATGCTGCTCTGATTACATTGAATAACTGTGTCAATCTCACATATGCAGAAAACTCGAGCAACAGTTTTGTCTTGAATACTGCGATTAACAACAACAGCGCAAACCCTTGCTTTAACATAACGAATGTAAGCAACATTGATTTTTACTGTGACAGTCTCGACTCTTATATCGAAGGAGACGACAATGATAATTATCCTGATGGCGCTGCTTTCAAAATAGAAAATTCAGTAAACATAACAATCAGGAATTGCAATGTTACAAAATGGGATTATTTCTTTGATATTAAAAATGTAACTGTTTTAAACATAACTAACATTTCTGCCTTTAGAAGCCTTGATATGGATGTTGTGGCGTATGATGTCACCAATTTCACCCTAGAAAAATCCACTTTCAAAGATCCAATTGGCGGGAGTTCTTCCATCTATATCGGGACATATCGGTTTAATAACAATAATTATACTGTAATCCAGCAAAATACTTTTTATGGATTGGAAAGAGGATTTGTGGATATTGAACTTGATTATCTCATGAATTCCTTGATAAATAATAATATCATTTATCATAATTCCAGCAGTTATGGAGTTTATCTTGCTGGCGGAGAAGCAAATACCATAAGCAATAATACAATAACTGCATATGTCGCCAATAATGTCAAGATATTCTATATTGCTGAGAATGGCGTTTCCATACTAAACAATAATCTGACTGGGCTTTATTCAGAAGCTGGAGGTACAGGTTTCGGATTTTATATCGCTTCTGACAACAACATCATAAAAAATAATTTAATATTCAACTGTTCATCAAACTTGTATCTGAGTGATGGCTCTACTGGGAATTACATTGAGAACTTGAACTCGAGTTCAGGAACTTACGGGGTTTATTTAACTTCTAGAGACACTGAAACTTCTAATAACATGATTGTAAACTCAAACATAAAGAATAACACTTATGGAGTTTATTTTTATGATGAGCAGGGTCCTGCCACAGTTATAAACAATTTTGTGAAAGACAGCAATATCAGTGAATCAGAAGAGTATGATATTTTTTCCAAAACTGAAGGATACTACAAGCAATGCAACAATTCCATCTTGAACACCTCATTCTATACTTGGAATAACAGCATCGGAGCACTTACACACATCAACCTAGTCTACAGACAATGGTATCTCGATGTCCAGGTTGTCTATGACAATGGCAGTTATGCGACAAATGTTAATGTGAATATAAGCGACAATTTCGGGCCAGGTTGTTCTGGAACACCAGATGATTGTTTTACATATGATGAACTAACTTGCCCAACACAATATGGATGTTCGTGGAATGCAGAGGGTGGTTGGTGTGAAGGAACACACTCTCCATGTGGAACTTATAATTCTTATCCCTGGTGTTCAAACCAAACAGGTTGTGTTTGGTCAGATAATAATATCACCTTGAAAACAAATGAAACAGGCTGGATAACTAGGCAGAACATCAGCGAGGTTTTGATGAACTGGAGCACGCCTGATGAAGGAATAACATATAACAGAGAAATAATTTATTTTAACAATTATTCAATTCACGCTTACATAAATCCAAGTAACTCGACAACTGTTAATTTTACAGAAAGCAAGAATACCTTTGTAAATTTGACTTTATCAACTCCAAGTAGCGATAATAATCCGCCTACAGTTACTCTAAATGCAACTCCATCGCTAATCAATGTCGGAGCTTCAAGCACTGTGGCTTGCTCTGCTGTTGATGATATTGCAATGGCAAGCGTTACAGTAACAAGCAGTGACGGCACAACAATATGCACTGGAACAGATCATTGCACAGCAGTTTATACTCCAGCCTCAATAGGAACTTATACTATAACATGCACTGCTAAAGATACTTCAAATAATGAAGCTACAGAAAATGTTCCTTTGCAAGTAACTGGCTCTGGCGGTGGTGGAGGAGGCGGTGGTGGAGTAACTCCGACTCCTATTAATGAAACTAACTTGACTATACCTTTATGCGAGCCTTTATGCTCTGCATTCGCAATATTCCCTCCAGGGCATCCGAGTCATAAAGATTGTTGTCCTGGATTAACGCAATCAACAATTTATGATATGCAATGTTACACTGAAACAGGCTCATGCCAGGGCTGCGAGATGATAGGGGCTGTTTGTTGTACTAAATGCGGCGATGGTTTGTGTCAAGTATGCGAGAATTATTGTAATTGCCCACAAGATTGCCCATTATGCTCGAATATGAAAATAGAGGCTGAGATAACGCTAGGGATAGAAGGGCCTGGCGGTGGCGGACAGAATCTAATGAGCAGAATCGGCGAGTGGATAAAAGATATATTCAGCTAAATTTAAATATAATAAAACATTCAAGAAAATAAGAAGCGAGAGTAAATAGAACAACGTGACTGACATGTTTGCAAAAGGCCGAAGGTCATTTCACATAACAAACACATTATAGAAGCGAGGAAAGAGGAAGGAAAATAAAAAAAGAGAGAAATAAAAGAAAAAAAAGCAGAGGAAAAAACAAGCAAAAAAGGAGAAAAACAAAAAAAGAGAAAGGAAAAAAGAGAAAAAATGAAACCCTTGATTGTTGCGATTATATTGGTTTTACTGGCAGCTGGAACAATAGCTCTAATCTCGTTTTCTTCAATAACGACTAATTCTGTAAAGAATCCCATTACAGGAAATGTCGTCTCAATCATAACGCCAGATTATGTTGAATTGCGATGGAACAATGAAAATGCGATAAGCCAAAAAATCGGAGTTGCAAGCGAGTGCATTCGGGAAGAACAAGAAAACATAACTTGCAACTGGGAGTATCAAGAGATAGGAAGTAACGATGCAAGCTTCAGAGATTATGATATAGACACGAGATTAAAATTCTATCAAGTTATAGCAGAAAAGAAAATCGGGGAGGGTTCTTGCACTCCTGTTTGTTCTCCACCAGCTCATCAGCCACATGCAGGACAATGGTATGATCCATGCACAGGCGAAGAATTCAAGAGTTGCATAACTGAAGTTGGGCTACCTGCAAGATGCTGTTTCATTGGAACAGATGCACAGGGATGGTATGCTGGCGAATGCGTGAATGCTGATGAAAATAATAGAATTCATTTAGATGCTCATTGCGATGTTCCGGCTCAAATATGCGAACAGAAAAGCGATATTTTCGTTAAATTCACACAGCCTTTAGTTTATAGCGCGGAAGAGGGAAAAACGAGCATTAACTGGTTAACAGCTACTCAAGACATAGACTTGCACGGCGAGCATCCTTTAGATACTGCGCCGGATTTTTTAAAGACAAATGTCATTGATTATATCTCGAGATGGGATCCTGCAAAGCAGGATTATTACGGGGCTGCTTTCGCAACAACGCCTAACGGCGCGAGAGTAGTCACAGGGCCTTTTGAATTGAAGACATACACTCCGTACTTTGTCGGAGCAAAAACCTTTGAAGTTCCATTCGGAGGCAGTCAAGGGCAAGTCACAACAAAGATAACTTGGGTTGGCAAGATGCCTGAGCATGTGACTTTTGAGTTGAAGTATGGGCCAAGCAACTCAGATCATGAAAATTATATTGTCTTGCCGCTGGATACGACGATCAGAATGGCATCTCAATTATGTAATCCCGACATAAGCGGAATTCCGATTACACAAGCACAGACTATTAATGAATGGAATCCAGAAACACAACAAGAAGTTCCTTCTTTACCATGTTTTTTGATTAATCTTCCAGGGAATGACTTCCCTCTTGAGCCTGGCAAAGTCTACAAGATTATAGTTGATGCAGATGCTAATTGGAGACAGATTTAATTTTTAGAATTTTTTAGAATTACTTGATTAGCGCAGTTTTTTATAATATTACTAAAACAAGAATGACACAAGAATGACTTTTATTCAGTCTTGACAACTTTTCTTGTCGGCAAGCCATTTTCTTCTGGCTTTATGAAATAAACACCTGCTGGAGCGCTCATTTCAAAATTAAATCCATTTGAAGTCGCGTTTCCTTCATAACGCCCGGCCTTTCTTCCTGAAATATCATAAACATTAATCTTGTTTGCTCCTTTAACATTAACATGCCCATTAGTTATTGTTGGATAAACATCAAATTTCTGTTCTATGTTCTTTTTCTGATTTTCTTCTGCAATGCCGATAATTGAGCTGTCTTTTGTAAAATAAATAGTATCTTTGACTAATTGAGCATCAAATCTTGTTGTATCAATTAAAAAATCTATGTTTCTATAAAAAGTTGTATCTCCTCTGACTTTTTCAAATCTGAAATGAGCTTGCGCTCCGTGAGTTGCCTGAGCTTTATTGAAAGGTGCATGAACATCATATAAACTTTTTCCATCAAGAAAAGTATCAACTTGAGTTGTTTCTGGAGCAAAACCATTTATCCAATAAATTAATTTTAGAGGAGTATTAACATGAGTTGAATCATAAACATTATCTATACACGCAGTATGCTTATTGAGGTTTAAGTCTAAAGAATTATATTCTGGAGGTCCTCTTATCATATATGTTTTAGCTTCGCCACCCAAATTCCAACCACCATAAACATAAAGAGTTTCTCCTTGCCCTGCAGGAGGATTAAAATTATTTGTTTCAATAACCCAAACCCCCCCATTTCCAGATATAATTTTTAAAGTATCTACAGGACCTGTAGGTTTTCTGTAAACTTTAACACTACAACTAGGAGTATCAACAAAATATCCATACATTCCAACTCCCTTTCCCTCTCTAGGCATCAGGAAACATGTTGCAGCGATGACTGGCAAGGCTGCTTTTACAGCTGTTTTTCCTATCCTTTTCAGAATGTTCTCTAATTTGGAATTCATATCTTTCTTAATCTTCAGAGATATATAAAGGTTTCGGTTTGTCACTAAGAAGGAGTTAATAATTATATGATGGCGAGATGCTTAAGCTAGAGAAGGTTGTGAAAGTGGGATAAAGAAGATTAAGCTGTCAGGAGTTTTTGAATTCTGAGTTCAGAAAGAGAGCTTAGAGGAATCCTTTCTTTAACATTAAGGAGCTCTATACCTAAGATATTGCCTTCCTTGTCTAAATCTATAATAGTTTCATCGTCAATCTTTTTATTGCTAGCAAAATTACCTTTTTTAAATTCTATGTACATTGCATCAGCTTTTGCATCATATGTAATTCTCATTTTATATCCAATACACAGTTATTATCTTTATAAAGTTTTCTTCCTTTTCGTAGATAACTTCAATTTTTCCTTCACTTATTGTTTTTTGAATATAAAATTTTTTTCTCTTTTTGGTTATTTTTTCTGGTTTTTTGATTGCTTCTAAAATTTCTTCTTTGCTAATTCTCCTTTTCTTTATTCTTTCTTCAGCATGTGCAGTAAAAATAATTTTCATATCCTATTTTAGAACCCCCCCTCTTTTTATTCTTTTCGCTGGCGTTGTTGAAGAAAGTTTGGGCAATGTATTTAAGGTTAAAGGTTACAGGGGCAAAGTGAGCATTTATGATGCGAGTGGAAGAAAAGTTGCTGTAAGTATGATTCAAGATGAAAATAGTAATCTTAATTTGGCTTATCTTCCTAAATGAGTTTATTTTGTCAAGCCTGAAGGTAGCAGTGATTTGATTAAGAAGGTTGTGGTTTTGAAGTAAATTTTATTTAACAAATTCTACATCAGCTAAATCCTTAAATTGATTGTCGCCTGTAACGAATTTTAAACCATAGTGTTCTGATATTGCATAGCCTATACAATCTACTAAAGATAATTTTTTTCTTTTGTTGAGAAATCTAAAATAAGCGGCCCTTAGAGCTATTTCTGGTGCAATTTCTATTAAATCAAATTTCATTTTGGCGATTAATGCATTTGCTTTCTCTTTGCTAAAGTTTTTAATAAGAGCATAGTAAAGTTCAGCAAGGTTCAGAACAGAGGTTTTTATAGTTTTGCCAAAAAATTTTTTATAATTTCTATTCCCATTCATTATTTCAATTATTGCATAAGTGTCAAAGAAATACATTTTATAGTGAAATGTCGAGTTCTCTGTCAATTTCTTTCATTATTTTTGAAGTTGGCTTCTTGAATTGAGCAATTCCGAATATTCCTTCTACTTTTATTCCTTCGGGTTTTTCTATAAAAATTCTTACTTTTTCTTCGGATTTTAACGAAATTTTGTTTGCTATTTCTTTTGGGATTACTATTCCTAATGAATTGCCCCACTTCTTAACTTTAGATTCTAACTCTATCATAGTTATACATGTATAATTTTATTTATAAACCTTTCGGTTGAATCAAGGAGATATATAAAGGTTTCGGTTTGTCACTAAGAAGGAGTTAATAATTATATGATGGCGAGATGCTTAAGCTAGAGAAGGTTGAAAGTTCGAATACTGTTTTAATATATAATTAAAAACAATAAAATTTATAAGTTTTGATAGTTTTTTTATCCCGGAGAAGTGAGAACCATATGGATGAAACCCAAATGCTCATTTCAAAAATAAAAGATTTCTTAGACTCCTCTAACCAATTTTATCAAGATTTGCTTGGCTACAAACCAGAACAAACCTCTTTACAACAGATTCCAGAAACCCGTTGGTATAAATCTGCAAAACTAAAAGGTTTAAATCCAAATTCATTAGGCATTTATCTCCCAAGAAGTCAAACAGCAATAATTCGGGGAGAAAATCCTTTAAGTTTATTTCATGAGTATTTTGGGCATGGATTATATTGCGAGCAGAATTTGACTGGCAAGAAATTAGTTGAATTAGAAAAAAAATTATTAGAAGAAGAGAAGCAGGAACTAAAAACTAAAAAATTTACTTTAAGAGATTTGCAGAATTTTAGGCAGCAAAACCCGATTTTTCAAGAGTTGAAAGATTTCTGGCAAAGAAATCTGAGAAGATACGAATTATTTGCAATCTGGACAGAATATTTACTTTCAGGCGAACATGGATTGAGAGACAGCTTTGAAATAAAATATGATTTTTTGACAAGAGAAGCAAGAGAAGCTATCGATTCCATAATTGATTTTTCTAAACAATATGGAAATCTGGCGACTTTTTATGCTCAGGGGATGGCGAGAAGAACAACACCAGAAAGAGTTAAGAAGTTGCTGGGGGATATTTATGGAATTGAGACAATTAATAATTCAAAATTAATTCTGTTGACTGGAAGTAAAAAGCCTTTTTCAGATATTGATTTATTCGCGTCTTCTAATCATTTAAAAACATTCAAGAACGATTGGTTAGATTTGGTAACCTTTAAAGAAGAAGATTTTGAAAAAAGAGTAAGACTATTCGAAATCCAAGTTACTTTTCCGATTATTAAAGGGGAATTTGTTGCAGGAGATGAAAATTATTTACAACAAAAAAGAAGGCAACTACAAGAACAACCGATTACAGAGGATGCAATAAAACATAATTTTATGAAATCGGAGAAAGAGAGAATTGCTTCCGAAGAAACAGATGATGAAAAGTTAAAAAGACTTTTTTCTTCCTATGCCAAGACTTATTTAGCCAATGCTCTAGCCCTAAAAAATGGAAAGAGAATTTTTGATAAAGACGAATTACTCTTATATTTGCAAGAGCAAGCGCCAGTGGAGGGCGATAAACCACCACAAATGAAAGGAGGAAAATTTAAGTAGTTGAACTACTTAACATAATAAAATGAGACTAGAACAACAATTGCTTTATGAGCCTCGATCTTTTGAGCCAAGACAAAATAGGGAAAAAGTTTACACTATTGTAGATTTGGAGTATTTGAGTGCAAGTGTTTTGTATAGCGGCGATAGCAAAAGTAGATCTTCAGATGGAAGTAAGTCGTTGAGTTGGGGAAAAAGCTTTAAAGCTGATCTATATATAAAAGAGACCCCTTTAGGTTCATTGCATGTACATTGTACTGAAGATGGATTGGTCACTGGAGCAAAATTTAATGGAAAACCTATCTCGAATTACGAGGCTGCACTAAAAGATTTACTTCCTGGGAAATCTTTTTATAAAAAAGGATTTGGTAAATGGTAAAATGGACATAAATAAGAAAGCACAGGAACAACTCATAGAAATGTTTTCAACCTATCTTAAAGGTGGGAAGAAAAAAGCTGTTAAATTAGCTGAAGCAATCTATGAAAACTTTAGTGCTGCAACAGGATCTCTTCTAGACAAACCAACTTCAGATGCTGTTAACCTAGCTGGAGAATTGTGGATTAAAGGCAATATTACAAAAGAAAAAGCAGAGACTATTCTAAAAGATCTTAAACAACTTCAAAAATCCTAAGCAATAATCTTTATTTTTTTCTTTTTTATTTCTTGTTTCAAAAACTTTAATAATCTGAACTACTTAACATAATAAAATGAGACTAGAACAACAATTGCTTTATGAACCAAGAATTCAGGAAAGAGGAATAACCTATTTTGTTGTGACAGATCTAGAAAAATTAGGCGCTTCAGTTTTTTACACTAATGAGAAGATTGTTGATCTTAAATTCTTAGGAATCCAAATGCATTTCCATGAGGATAAGGATGGAAAAATAACAAACGCAAAGCTTAAAGACTATCAACAAAGAACCGTTAAAAGGTTGAGCAATTACGAAGCAGCGATGGGAGATTTATATGCACAACAATTAGGTCTTCCGAGAATTGATAAAGGTTCCAGAAGTTAAAATGGTTGCCACAAAACTCGATGAAAAAAAGCTTAGGCAAGAACTAATAAAAGTTTATGAGCGATTTATTGAAAACCCTGGTGATAAGAAGAATAGAGAGAGATTTAGCGAATTAGATCGAAAATATTCAGGAGCTAGCGATTTGATTCAAAGCAAAGTATTAGTCGAAGCACTTAATAATTGGAGTTTTTTGTGGCAAAGAGAAATTCCTGGACAAGAGAATCATGCAATAGATCCAAAAGAGATGCTTCGTAGATTGAAAGAAGAAGTTTGATTCATTCATGGCTCCTTATAGAGCCCTTTTTATTTTTTAATTTTATTAAATATTTAATTTTCAAAATACTTAAATTAATGAAATATAGAATAAAAGAAAATGCAACAGTTAGAAACTTCGGAGGTGTATTGGCAAATACAGAGAACTCAAGAAAGGCTTTACACAATCGGGAATTTGGAGTATTTGAGTGCAAGTGTTTTGTATAGTGGCGATAGCAAAAGTGGACCTTCAGATGGAAGTGGAAAAGAAAAACTTGGTGAATTTGAGAAAGGAAGTTTTGGAAATCTTTTCACAAATTACGACCTGGGCGAATTAACAGGAGACAAAAATTTGAGTGGTTGGAAACTCCAGGAAAGATTTGACTTCAAAGATCCCTCAAATCCCCATATAAACTATGGAATTACAAGTCCTAAGGGAGGTTATCTAAAGGATCTTGGAGATTCCCATAAAATAGACTTAGATTTTTAATTTTTTAAGGGAGGTTTATAACCCCCCTTATTTTCTAATAAGGGATAAAGTTAAAAATGGCGTTTAATTAGCAATAATATGATAAGCATAGAATTTGTTAGAAGTAGAATTAGAGAATTATTTGAAAAATTTGAGAGGGAAAACTTTAATATTGCAGAAGCTTTAATGGTCGAAGCAGGATATAATGAGGGAGAATTAAATAAAACTGGGATAACTAAAACATATTCTTCCGATTTTTTTTCTTTTCTATGCGAAGAGCTGTATAAAATAGGACTTGAAAAAAGAAAAATTCCAAACGAATTATATTTAATAAAACATTTACCAAGAAAAGAATATATTTATATTGGAAAGAGAGACAAAAAAGAAGCAGTTGGATATAAGGAATTATTTCCCGGTATTATCTTACATAAGGAAATCTTTTATAAAATCTTAGATGCATTAAATCTTAACGATACTAAAGAAGCCTATTGTAATTATCTTATTATAAATAACGAAGAATTTACAGAAAGTAAAGAGTCCTTATTAAGATACTTCTCTGAGAAGCAAATTGAAAAATATAATTCTTTTGATAATGTCAAGAAAGTTTTAGAAGATGAATATTCAAAAAAATTGAAAAATAAGGATAGATTCATAAAAATCCATTTGCCTAAAAATGAGTAAAGAAGAAATCCTACAAGAACTCAGAAAACAATTTGATTTAACTAAAAAGAGGCTTGGTTTTAAATCAACTTTTGAAGAAATTAATGAAATGTCTTATATTGAAGATATGGCTTTATCTCAAGGATTTGTTAGTAATCAATTTTCAAGACAAATGATAAATCGGATGATTGAAACTTTTTATGGATGGTTAGGAGAAATTTATTCTTGGGTTTGCCCCCAACCAATGGATTTCATTCATCTTAATGAGAGCAAAAAACTATCTAAGGAAGAGAGGGAAGAATTTTTATTAATGATTGATAGAATAATGTATTTAGTTAGAAAAAACAAGCGAATAGCATTTAAAGGTCTAATAAAGAAAGAAGAAGCAGATTTTATTGATGAATTAGTTGAATTTAATAAAAAGTATTTTAAGCCGTTTATGTTAAAATATCTTGAAAAATTTGAGGGAATCTGGGGCGAATATGAGAAAAAAAGCGAAAAATGATTCCAGAGTTAAAATCCGAGTAAAGAGAAACTATCCAGATTTATTCTTGGTTTTATAAAATCAAATAATAAAAAATTAGGTATATTATTAGATCTTCCAGAATACTTAATTAAAGATATTATCGAATCAGATTTTGATACTGTCTCTCACAAATTGATTAAGTATCTATAAGAAAATTATGATTTTGATAGGCGAGAGCAGTCAAAGCTGAACTTGCCGGATTTGCGTTTGAAAATAAAAAAGGAAGTAGATTATCGCAATCTTTTTAAATGCAAAATATATATTATATAATAACAATATATAAGCAATATACACGAAAAAAGAGGAAAATGAATAAGAAACTTTTTATTGCATTTGCTTTGGCTTTTGTTTTAATGCTGTTGCCATCAGTTTTTGCCGCAGTTCACGGAATTAATGGATATGTAGCAGATGCTGATGATGGGACTAAAGCAGATGGCGCTGTTGCAATATTTTACATTGAAACTAGGCCTACAGAGATATTAACAGATGTTGTTGGTCCTCTTGGAAATTCCAAAGAACATAATTTCTATTCAATTGATGTAGAGAATTTCCTCACACCTTGGCATGATGGAGATAAACTCATTATTATGATTATGAAAGATGAGTATCATGGGGCTATTACTCAGGTGATTTTACATGGCGAAGGGAATCAACAAGCTTTAAACACTAAACTCGGGCAGTGCGAAGGCTCGAGATGCTCTTTCTGCGGAGATGCTTATTGTGACGAGTTATGCAATGAAACTCTTGAAACATGCCCTATAGATTGCGGAGGCGCATATTGCGGCGACGGAACTTGCTCTGCAACAGAGGACTGTTTGCTCTGTCCTATAGATTGCCCTGCTTCTGAATGCGGCGATAGTATATGTGACTGTCCAGAAACAATTGAATCATGCCCATTGGACTGTGCCCCTCATGAATGTGATAATGATGGAATATGCGAATATGGCGAAACAGCTGCTAATTGTCCTGACTGCTTGATTAGTTCATGTGGAAATGGCAAATGCGAAACCTCGCTTGGAGAGACAGATGATTCTTGCCCAATAGATTGCCCGCCTGTTGTTTGTGGCGACGGCTTGTGTGAAATTAAGAATGGAGAAAATGCAAAGAATTGCCCTGCCGACTGCCAGAGGCTAAGCTTGAAGTGTGGCAATAAAAAATGCGAGCCAGGAGAAAGCAGCGAGAACTGCTGTTTTGATTGTGGTTGTCCTAAGGGAGAGCAATGCATAAAAAATAATTGTGTTTCATGCTGCTTCATCGGAATATGCTTCGGAATAGTTGGGATATGCTGGTACTGGATTTTAACAATTCTAATAACAATTGCGATAGTAGTAACAATTATAGTGATAGAAAAAAAGAAGAAAAAACAGGCAGTGAAAGTTGGTAAAGCAGTTTCGCACATGGTTTTCAGAAAAAGATAAATGTATAAAAAGATAAAAGTATTCTACATCTAAATAATTCAAAAATTATTAACATTATTAATTTAAAACATTAATTCAAATCCTTATTCACTGATATATTGCGACATCTATTCTTCCTTCTATTTTTTATTTATTTTCCAATTTGATTATTCTTTAAATGCCTCCATCTATCTCGTACATTGTTCCTTTAAGTGACAATAAAAATAATCTGAAATTATTGACGAGAATAATGCCCGGAGTGCCAAGAGTATAAAGATAGCATGCCGGAGTAATAATTTTTGCTATTTCCTTGATTTTGTTACCAATTGGAGATAAAACTGGGAATTTGCGAAACATTTAAAATGGGTTGTTAACTTTAAAATGACAATCAAAACCCCTATTCTGATGGCTAAGGCAGTGTAGGGGAAATAAATAAAATAACTAAATGAAATAAAATGAATAAGAAGTTAGGTTTGTTTTTTGTTTTAGCTGTGGCATTCATAGCCTTGTCAGTTTTCGCACAAGCTGGCAGTTGGGTAGAGCCTAACACTCCTGCAATCAAGGAGATGCGAGTCTATGTAGAAGACGATGCTACTCTATGGTATGGATATTGTTATCCAGACCCGTTGAATCCTCCAACATGGATTTGCGAAACAACTCAATATGAAACTCCGTCTTTCAATAGAGGGGAATCTGTTGAAGTTAAGGTAGCATTTATTCCTACATTTAACTCGGGAACACACCCAATAACGGTTAAGACATGGCTAACAGGCTACAAAAACGATATTGAGGATGAAACTTCTCCTTTTGACGTTTTTGCAAACTACACTTACTTGAAAATATTGAATTTGGATATTCCAGAAGATGCTGATGCGACTGAGGATTATACTCTAAGAGTAGAAATCAGCAGCCAAACAGTAATGTCTGGAGTTTCAAGAGCGGAAATCGCTACCCAAATTCAAAAGCAGTCAAACACTCTAGAAATAAAACATCTTGAGTTATACGCTGAGCAGAACGAATGTTCATGCAGTGTTGAGCAGATAACTAAAGGTGTTTGCGGTGAATGCAATACTGCTTTCGTCGCAGGTTCAAGTGTCTGTGTAGATGCAACAGTCAGAAACCGCGGTAGTCAAGAAGCTGAAGATGTCTATTTGACACTTTCAATAGCCGATATGTGCATAGAAAAAGTTGCATATCTTGGCGATATTGATGCCGATGGTGGAGAGGATGACACTGTTGAAAAAACAATCTGTTTCGTAATTCCAGAAGATACAAAAGCTGGAACTTACTCCTTGAGTTTGAAAGTCGAAGGCGATGATGCCTCAGACTCAGTAACTCAGAGCTTCAGTGTCAAAGCCGCCGAGTCTAAGCCAGTCGAATCTAGTGAAGTTGATGTTGTATTACAACAGACTTCTGCTAGTGTGGAACAGGGCAAGGGCGTTGTATACAGCTTGTTTATAGCCAACTTAGGTACTGAACAGACATTTATTGTGTCAACAGAAGGAACTGACGGATGGGCTTCAACACAGATAAACCCACAAGTCTTCACTCTAGGCAAGGGTGAAAGCAAGACAGTTAATGTCTATCTTGCTGCAAATGAAGATGCAGTTGCTTCAGAACATGTATTTGCTGTAAAGATAAAGTATGGCGATACAACAAAAGTATACAACTTCAATGCAAATGTCACAGAAAAGCCAAGCGTCTTAGGTAATTTAGACTTGAAAACAATATTGATGATTGCAGCCATAGTTTTGGCAGTGATCATAATTATATTGTTAATAGTCTTGTTAGCTAAGAAAGGAGGCAGTAGCAAAGTTGAAGAAACTTACTACTAAAACAAGAACAGGCTAAGACTAAACTGAGAAATTTTTTGTTTTTTCTTTTTCCTTTTTTATTCTTCCCTTTTTCCTTTATTTTTTCTTTTCTTCTTTTTCCTTCTTTGCTTTTTCCTTCCTCTTTTCTATTCTTTCTTTGTTTTGATATCATCGCATCTTGAAAAATGCCTTTTTTGGCTAATTCTCGCTTTTATTGCGTATATGGAGCTTAAATCGACAAAAAGATTTTTAAAGTTTGAATACTTATTATCCTTGTCGACGAGAAAGTACAAAATAATGCTGTTTCTCGACGGTAAATTGAATAATAAAATTACAATTTTGTACAATTAGCAAGAACTATTTTGAACTAAAAATTAAAAAATTAAAAAATGGTAAACAAAGAAGTTAGCAAAGAAAAAGAAAAGTATGATGCATCAAGCATCAAAGTTCTTGAAGGATTAGAAGGCGTCCGTAAGAGACCTGCAATGTATATAGGCTCGACAGGCAAAGAAGGACTTCATCATCTAGTATATGAAGTTGTTGATAATGCTGTTGATGAGTGCTTGGCAGGTGCTTGCAATATCATAAGGGTAACAATCAACAAAGATGGTAGTGTCACGGTAGAAGATAATGGAAGAGGTATTCCCGTAGATATCCATCCAGTTTACAAAAAATCCGCAATGGAGATTATTGTTACTAAACTGCATGCTGGAGGAAAATTCGATAACAAAGCCTATGCTATTTCTGGGGGTTTGCATGGAGTAGGTATTTCTGTTGTTGCTGCTCTATCAAAAAAGATGATTGTAGAAGTGAAAAGAGATGGCAAAATCCATACACAATCCTATAACATAGGGAAACCGCTCGGCCCGGTTAAGGTAATCGGAACTTGCAACAAAGAAATTACCGGGACGAAGGTTACTTTTTATCCTGATGATTCTATTTTTTCGACAACCGATTTTGACTTTACCACTCTTGCAACAAGATTTAGGGAAATTGCTTTCTTGAATGCCGGGCTAAAAATAATTCTTGAAGATAAGAGAAAAGATCAAGATAGAAAAGAAGAGTTTGTTTATCAGGGCGGGCTCCAAGAATTTGTGAAATGGCTTAATAGGAACAAAGAAGTATTGCACAAGCCCATTTATTTCAAAAAACAACAAGACCACACTATTATAGAAGTAGCAATGCAGTACAACAATAGTTATCAGGAAAATATTTTTGGTTTTGTGAATACTATCAATACAATTGAAGGCGGAACACACATCGTAGGGTTTAAAACTGCTTTAACTCGAGTTATAAATGATTATGCCCAGAAGCAAGGATTGATAAAAACGAATCTCGTCGGAGATGATGTGCGGGAAGGATTGACTGCTGTTGTGAGCATTAAAATTAAAGAGCCGCAGTTTGAAGGGCAAACAAAGACAAAGCTCGGAAATTCTGAAGTGAAGGGTTATGTTGATTCTGTTGTAACGAGTTGTTTATCAGAGATGTTCGAAGAGAATCCACAAATCGCAAAGAAGATAGCAGTAAAAGCTACCGAAGCAGCCCGCGCTCGTGAAGCTGCAAAAAAAGCGAAAGAACTAATTAGAAGAAAAAGTGCACTTGGCTTTTCAGGATTGCCAGGCAAGCTCGCAGATTGCTCAAGTAATAAAAAAGAAGAAACAGAACTTTTTATAGTTGAAGGCGAGAGTGCGGGAGGTTCTGCTAAACAAGCAAGAAATAAGGAAATTCAAGCAGTATTGCCATTGAAAGGAAAAATTTTAAATGTGGAAAAAGCAGCTCCGGCAAAAGTCTTCTCAAGCGAAGAGATTTCAAATATTGTAACTGTCATCGGGACAGGAGTTGGAGAAGAATTCAATATTGAAAAATTGAGATATGGTAAGATAATAATAATGACTGATGCAGATGTTGATGGGCAACATATTAAAACTTTATTGTTAACTTTCTTCTACAGATTCATGCCCCAGCTTATCGAAAATGGAAATATCTGGATAGCTGTACCACCATTATTTAAGATAAGAAAAAATAAAGACCACTATGTTTATTCCGAAGGAGCATTAAAGAGAGTGATGGATAAACTTGGAGGAAGCGCAAGCGTTACGAGGTTTAAGGGTTTAGGTGAAATGAACCCACAGCAATTATGGGAAACAACAATGAATCCTAACACAAGAAAATTGAAAAGAGTGACTATTGAAGATGCAGTTGAAGCAGATGAAACTTTTTCAATGCTTATGGGAGATGATGTCGCTCCAAGACGCGAATTTATAGAGGAGCATGCGAAGGAGGCGCAACTCGATATTTAAAATGGAAACGACACATTTAGCAAGAATAAATTCAACTGAATTCGGAAAAATTGTTATTGATGGAAAAGAATATTCAACAGATGTGATAATAACTGCAAATGGAGATGTTATCAAGAGAGAAGATATAAGCGAGAAAAAATACGGGACAAATCATATCATATGCAAAGAAGAATTACAATTGCTTTTGCAGGGCTCTCCAAGAATCATTGTTATAGGAACGGGACAGTATGGGGCGTGCAGAGTCGAGACAGAAGCAAAAAGAGAGTTTATAGCTAATGGAATAAAATTAATCGTTGAAAGAACACCCCGGGCAATTCAGATATTTAATAATATTGGTGACAGAAAAGCCGGGTTGTTCCATTTAACATGCTGAAATGATAAGGAGGAATCCTTATATAAATTAATTTAAAAAGTAAAAATGACAGATAAAGAAGAGAAAGAGAAGAGAAATGAGGGAGAAGAAGAGATGGAAGAAGAGCGAGAAAAAGGACAGATTGATTCTGAAATCTCTGAGGAGATGAAAAAAGCCTATATCGATTATGCAATGTCTGTTATAGTTTCGAGAGCGCTGCCCGCTGTAGAAGATGGATTGAAGCCTGTCCAGAGAAGAATTCTTTACTCGATGGATCTAATGGGCCTACAAAAAGGACAAACTAAAAAAAGCGCGAGAATTGTCGGAGACTGCATGGGTAAATTTCATCCCCATGGAGATATGGCTATCTATGATGCTTTAGTTAGAATGGCTCAAGATTTTTCGCTCAGATACCCTTTAGTTTATGGACAAGGAAATTTCGGTTCAATGGATGGAGATAGCCCTGCGGCGATGCGTTATACCGAAGCTAAGCTTAATCCTATCGCTACTGAGTTACTCGAAGATATCGATAAGGAGACTGTTAATTTTGTCCCGAATTTTGATAACAGCATAAAGGAGCCAGAAACCCTACCAGGAAAACTCCCGAACTTGCTTATCAATGGAGCTACTGGAATCGCAGTCGGTATGGCGACAAACTTGCCTCCGCATAATTTGAGCGAGGTATGTGATGCAATTATTTCCTATATTAATGATCCAGAAATTAAGATTGAAAAATTATGCAATATCATTAAGGGCCCTGATTTTCCAACAGGGGGACAAGCTAGCGGCAATTTTGTTGATATTTATAAAACAGGTAAAGGCAGGATAGTCTTGCGTGGCAGGACAACAACCGAGGAGCACAAGGGAAAAACAAGCATTATCATCACAGAAATTCCATATATGCTTAACAAGTCAGAATTAGTTGAAAGTATCGCTAAACTAATCCAAGAAAAAAAGCTCCCAGATGTCTGGGATTTAAGAGATGAAAGCGCAAAAGGAAAAGTTAGAATAGTCGTAGAATTAAGAAAAGGTGCTGATTATAAATTCACGCTCAATCGCATTTACAAGTTTACTAGATTGCAGGATAATTTTGATGTTAATATGATTGCTCTAGTTAGAGGACATCCGCGGCAATTAAACTTGAAAGATTTACTGGAGGAATATGTAAAATATCGCGAAATTATTGTTACAAAAAGAACAAAATTTGACTTGAAGAAAGCTCAAGAGAGGCAAGAAATAGTTCAAGGACTTTTAATAGCGCTCAAAGATATCGATTCAGTTGTTAAATTAATTAAAAGCAGCAAGAATACTGCAGAAGCTTATGAGTCTCTTGTAAAAAAGTTTTCGCTGACAGGCAAACAGGCCCAAGCAATTCTTGATATGAAACTTGCGAGCTTGACTAATCTCGAACAGGACAAACTAAAAAATGAGGAAAATAAACTTAAAGAACTTATAAAAGAACTCGAGAAGATTCTATCAAGCAAAAAAGAAATTCTCAATGTTATCAAGAAAGAAATCTCTGAGCTAAAAAGAAAATATGGAGATGAGAGAAGAACACAAATTCTGCAGAGAATTTCAGAAATTGAAGAAAAGGATTTAATAAGCAAAAAAGAAGTCGTTATTACTATAACTGGGAAAGGATATTGCAAAAGAATCGATGTTAAGAATTATAAGGAACAGAAAAGAGGCGGAAAAGGAGTTATAGGCTCTGATTTATCGACGGGTGATTTTGTAAAACAAATAATAACCTGCTCAACTCATGATTATCTTTTATTATTCACAAACAAAGGAAGGGTTTACTGGCTAAAAGCTTATATGATTCCCGAAGCTGAAAAATACAGCAAAGGAAAAGCTTTGATAAACTTGCTTGATTTAAAAGATGAAGTAATACAGAGCGTTATGGCTGTAAAAGAGTTCAAAGATTTTTTAATGATAGCAACTAAAAAAGGACAAGTGAAAAAAATGAATTTGTCGCTTCTTAGCAAGCCGAGAGCTTCAGGAGTAAGAGTGATTAATTTGCCTATGGATGGTACAGACAATGTTGTTGATGTAAAATCAATAAAAGAAAAGCAAGAAATAGTGCTTGTTTCAAAAGAAGGGCAAGCAGTGAGATTTAATAGCGATGAAGTGCGCGCTATGGGCAGAGCATCTTATGGGGTTACAGGGATAAAACTTGAGAAAGATGATGAAGTTGTTTCACTCGAAGTTATTGATAATCCTAAAAGCACTATCTTAACTATAACTGAAAAAGGATATGGAAAAAGAAGCGCTATTGAAGATTACAGACTTACAGGAAGGGCTTGTAAAGGAGTCATAAATCTTAAGATAACTGAAAAAACTGGCAAAGTAATAACTACTATCTCAGTAGACGACAAAGATTCCGCGGTTATAACTACCGCAAAAGGGATGGTTATTAGAATTTCTTGCAAAGACATCAGGGTAATGGGTAGAGCAACGCAGGGAGTTAGAATAATAAAATTGAGGCCCGATGATAAAGTAACCGATTTAGTAAAAATAACTGAAATGAAAGAGATGGAATCTTGAAATGTAATTCATAAATTTTTATAAACTCTGCTATTTAGAATTCTCAGATAAAACTTACTTAGAATATTGTTAAAATGAATAAGATTATTAAAAATGCTATAAAATCTCTCTTTTATAAACTCGCATTGATATTCCCTCTTTCAGGAATGCTTTTTTTGAATGATTCTAAAAAAGAAGAGTACTATTATTTCAAAATGCCAGAGCAAGAAATTATATCTAAAAATGATGATTCTATTCTCCTTGGAAATCCTGATTTTTACAGCTATGGTGACTGGATTTATTATTTTGATACTCTCAAGCAATTCGATATAACCTATATAGAATTAATAGATAAAAAGCTTAGGATAAATGGAAATTGGAAAATAAATATCTCAGATTTGGGAGAGAGAAAGAAGATATTTTCCTTAAAAGGCGAAGAAATCTGTTTAGAAAAAAGATTAAACTTTCTCCATTTCCCATTAGACAGTGAGGGGAAAATAGAATTTAAATCAGAAAATGACATGTTAGTCGCTTATATTGAAAATACTTCTCTTTTAAACGGCCCATTTATCGTTTTTCCAGATTCAACAGGTTTTAACTTAGATGTAAGGACAGACTATGGAAATTTTGATCCAATGCCGATGAAGGTGATTCTCAGAAAAGAAGGGGAATCTGTAGATAGTTTAGAGATTAAAAAAACCGCAGAATATCCACCATATTTTATATCCTACCGGCTTAAGAATAAGGACAGCATAAATTCCGAAGATATTCTCTGGATTTTAAACGCTTATCAATATCAGAAGGGCAATTATTTCGGAATCAATAGCAATGAACTCGTGTGCGCAGATATAATTACGCATGTAATTAAAACAATAGGTTTAGATTATATAGATATTCTCAAGAAAAATAATCTTTCTTATGAGGCATATTCACAGAGAAATATTGGAAGATTCTTACAGCTTGTGAAAAAAGAAGGACTCGAAGATAAAATCCACTATTTCTTGAAAAATGATGATGAGAAGATATTTAAAACGGCAGGGTGGGAAAATCTAATACCTCTAAATTTTGGAATTGAGGATTTTAAAGAGGGACAATTAGTTATTTTCGCGAGATATTTTTCAACAGGGAATAAAAAAGGAATGGCTCAAAAAAGAATCGCCCATACAGGAATAATATCTGAACTTTCCAGCGGTTCAATAAAAAAAGTTGCGATGATTACTTCAATAAGCAAGAAAGTGCCATACAGGGACAATATCCTCTTTTATCTGGGGCATGATTTTTGGTACTGGTATGATCATCTCAGATCTGTTTATATTTCTGATGAAACAGAGGAAGCCCTTACTTATAGAGTTAGGGCGATACTTGATTTTCCAGAGATTCTAACATTCTTAAAAAACAAGTATTCTGACAGCCGAACCGATAGGTTTAAATAGTGTCACTTATTAGTGACAATATGGTAAAACACAATAAAAATAATAAACAAAGAAAGAAAAGCTTGATGCAAAGAGCAAAGGGATTGACAATCGTAGGCATAGTAGTTCTAGCCTTGCTAGTTGGTTTTGCAATTGGCTTAGCGCCTTTTTCTCAGCTGGCTGGCGCTTCGGTGATTTCAGGAGTTTCAATATCCGAGCTTCAGGATAAATTGAACCAGAATGAGCAGCTGTCGTCTCAATTGAAAGACTATGAAAGTCAAAACTCTGAATTGAAAGCGAAAATAGCACAACTTGAACAGGAAAATACTTCTCTGAAACTTCAGTTGCTAAATTTGCTCAATTTGCTACTTGGTGGACAACAGAACAGCGGAAATTCTGGCGGAAGTGGCGGCAGCGGAGGTGGGAGTTCAGGTGGGAATGGCGGAAGTTCTGGCGGAAATAATCCATTTGGAATAGTTCCTACAAACCCAATTCAAGTAACTCCTAATCCAACAGAGCCTCCATCAAACTTGGAGCCTATAAATTGGATAATTCCTGTAGAGCCAATACAAGTAGAACCTCCAACAGGCCCTTTAGAACCTATAGAAATCCCTTTAGGCCCGTAATTTTTTTATCTTTAATTTTTTTATTCTTAAAGTTTTTAAAGCCTGGAATTTTTTTCTTTTTATGAAATATAAGATTGTACAAAAACGAGCCGAATGTATCGGATGCGGCGCTTGTGTTTCGGTATGCAACAACTGGAAGATGGATGTAGACAATAAAGCCAGGCCCAAGAAAACTTTTATTGATGAAAAAGATTTCAAATGCAACAAAGAAGCGGCGGATATATGTCCTGTTCGATGCATCGAGATAGTTAAACAAGAGAAATAAAGTAGCATTAAAAATTTAAAAATCAAATGAAAAAAACTTCTAAACATATTGTTTATTCTCTTAGCAATGGCAGGAAATTCGATAGAAAAGAATTCCTGAGATATTTTGAAGGCAAGGTTTTCTATACTATCCGGAAATTTGAATTAATCGGAAAAAAAGAGAAGGTTGCTGTGGCTTTTTCTGGGGGCAAAGATAGTATAGTTTTGCTTTATTTATTGAATAAATTATGCAAGGCAAGGAGACAGCCGATAATCGCGTTAGCGATTGATGAAGGAATAAAAAACTATAGAACTGAACTTATTGAAGAAGGGAAAAAATTTTGTAATGAGCTTGAGATACCTCTAAAAGTTTTCTCATTCAAGCAAGAGTTTGGCTTCAATCTTCATGATAGCGATATAAGAAAGAGAATTGCAGAGATAAATTTAAGTTATTGCCATATTTGTTCTGTATTGAAAAGATGGCTATTGAACAAGAAAGCAAGACAACTTGGAGCAGATGTTATTGCTACAGCCCATTCTTTAGATGATGAATGCGAGAATATACTTCTTAATATATTCAAGGGAAATCCCGAACTTCTTGCAAAACTTGGTCCTAAAGTTGGAGTTAATGAAAAAATAAGAAAAGCTTTTGTACAAAGAGTTAAACCTTTATATTTATGCTCTACTAAAGAAATCGTGCTTTATGCTAAACTACAGAAACTTCCAATTCCAAAAAATGGAGCCATATGCCCTGTTCGCGGCGAAACTTTTAGAGTAGACATCCGCAGATGGCTTGAAAAAATGGATAAAAAGCACATTGAAATTAAAAATGCGATAGTTAGCAGTTTTTTAAAATTGCTTCCGATGCTACATCAGAGATATCGCGAAGCTAATATCATGAAATGCAAAAAATGCGGTTTTGCAGCAAACAACGAGATATGTAAAGCATGTTTATTATTAAAAGAATTGAAAAAATAATCTGTTAAAAATAAAGATAATCTATGAAAAATAACTTATAAAGAATAATTTACAGAGAGGTATACGGATTTTTTCCTGATGCAAGAACTGAACTTTTATATTCTCTTGAAAACTTGCTGATATAATCTTTATATTTAGTTCTTAAGCTCATCTGTTCTATCGCATAGATGTCCATCGCCTTATTCTGAGCTAATATTAACGGAGAAACTTTTTTTACATCAAGAGAGTTTCCTATCCTCTTGAAAGTACTATCTGTAAGCAAAATTTCGTTAGATGAAGCTCTCTCCTGAAGTTTTTTTGAAATGAAAGTCGTATCCTCTAATGGGAAATATTTCAATATTTTGTCTTCTTTTATACTTCCAATAATTGCGCTCCCTGTATGTATGCCCGCAGAAATGGAAAAGTCTACATATGCTTTATAACTTTCATTAAACTTGAAAGTTTCATCTCTTATTTCTGTTGCTGTTTTTACTGCACTTATATCATGGCTATATTGCTGTATTGCATTAAACATTATCAAAATAGTATCATTGTAAATATCTGCGACCCCCTGATGACTTTTTATTTTATCGATTATTATTGAAAAATATTCATTTAGTATCTTCTCAAACGTTTCAGGAGCATTCTTTCGGAGGGTCTCTAATTTTTCTATGCCTCCTATCTTTAGGAATAGAATTGTAATGTCTCGCTTGTTCCCAAATAAAAAAGTCGGTTCAATTGATTTGACTCCTGTTCTTATGCTGTTCTTAAGAAAAATTTTCTTTAATGCTGTATTAAAATCATCTTTACTGGAGCTTAGGAGGATTTTTTCTTGAGCGAGTATTCTCTTGTTTTTGTCACTCATCATTTCAATATCTCCGCTTTTTGTCTCAATCACCTTGTTATCTTTTTCATATTGTTCTAAGAAACCAAGCTTTGTCGCTGTTTTGCTACTTTTTAATTGATTTTCTTCTTTTTTTTCTACACAGAATGGCTGCTTTTTTCTGTTTTTTACTTTTTTAATTATAAAAACTGCTACTAGTATCAAGATTAGTATTAAAAAAATCCAAAATAAGGTTTCTTTTATATTGTTCCCTTTTTTTAATTCGACTGCGGCGACGACGCCTCCAGAAAGAGGAACGCCATCAAATTTTAATGTTTCGTGAATCGCTGTTCCAGAAACTCCCACTTCATACTCTCCGGCGGGCGCTTCTAATTTTATAAATGTCTCTTGCCCCACATCTAAATTTATATCAACAATTTTTTTCTCAACACTTTCATTTATCTTGAAACTGACTTCTATTGAATCATGATAAGGAACATTACCAACATTTACTATATGTAAAGTATCCCCCTCAAGAGTTATCTTTACTTCTTTTACTTCTAAAATGTAGATTTTCTTTTCTGCTTTTATTTTTTCAGTACTTGCTTCTATTAAATATTCGCCAGGATTTGCATTTTTTTCAAAGCGATATATTGTTGCTTGTCCACTTGCAATTAATTGTTCAAGAACTGTCTTTTCATTATTTTTTATTTTCAAACTTACATTCCTAAACATTATTTGCGAAGCCTGATCATAAAGAGTCGGCTTTATTGTTATAACATCACCGGGCATAAACGAATTATTGCTTACGCTGGCATTTCCTAAAACTTCTATGGATATTTCTGTAGGAATTGCAGCAATTTCTATTTCAGAAGTAGCCGCGCCCGTGTTTCCATATATATCTTTTATATTAATTGTTATCTTTTTCTTTCCAGGAGGCATATCCTTAGGAATTTTAAATTTGAAATTGTAACTTCCTTTTAATACCGAGAAAGAAACAACTGTTCTGAAAGGGTTTAGCAAGGTAGTTTGATTTGTTTCATTACCTTGCGTTTGATTCCATTGTGATTGATTCGTTTGATTTATCTGTACAGGAGCCCCTATAGACTCGATGATTAAATCTGCTACGCAATCTGCGTTAATTCCATTTGCTTTAACTGCAGTCCCGCTGACTTGAAGCTCTTCATCAGGCGAGAAATAGATATCATTTGTATTCAATACTACATTAATCAAATCAGAAGAAGTAAAACTGTTCGTCTTCTGTTGCTCAACAACTTCGTTTCTAATATTCTCTAAACTGCCTTCAAGGTAGCATATACCTTTATTCATTATTTGAAATGAGACTGTAAACTGTTTTTCTTGATTTTTAGTTAATGTTAACGGCGAGAAATAAATCAGCTGTTCGATTGGCTTCTCCTGAGTGCATATTAGTTTTAGTTTTACAAAACCTCTAAAATCCTCTGCCGATAACAACTTAGTCGTTACCGAGAAATCCTGCCCAAGATTGTATAAACTTAATGGTTGTCCTATGAAAATACTCGCTTCTGCTGATGTAATAGATACAATGAATATGAATAATATTGCAAAGGCAATAAATAAAATCCCTTCTTTTTTCATAATCATATTATATGAGAGATATATTTAAATTTTAGTATGATGAAGTATAACGGGCTATTGATTAGTGATTAAGGTTAATTTTATAAATCTCTGTTATTTATTTGAATTATGAAAATATTAAGTCTTCATTGCGATTATATAAAATTCAAGCCTGTAAAGGAAGCTATAAAAGCGAAAGAAGAAATAGAGAAAAAAGAAAAAACAGTTAAAGAGTGCCTTGTAATTTTTTCAGCTGTCGAAAAACAAGACGAAGGCAAGGAAGATGAGGTTGTTGAAAGGCTTGTCGAAAATGTCAAGGACATAGCCTCACAAGTCAAATGTAAAACAATTGTGCTTTATCCTTATGTTCATCTCACGAGTGCACCTTCAAAGCCAGCAAGTGCCTTGCAAGTTTTAGAGCAAGGTGAAAAGGAGCTTGCCAAGGAAAAGTTTTCTGTTGTTCGAGCGCCTTTTGGATGGTACAAAGAATTCGAGCTAAAATGCAAAGGGCATCCTCTTAGTGAGCTCTCGAGGCAGTTCAGTGCAGAGGGCAAAATTGAGATATCACAAGGAGCACAAGGGAAAGCTAAAGAAGAGATAAAGGAAGAAAAATATGATTACAAACAGCTTTTGAACCAAATTTCAAAAATAACGCTCGATACGAGCAAGCTCAAGGAAAATGATCATAGAATTATTGGGCAGAGGCTTGATTTGTTTTCTTTCAATGAAGTTGCTCCGGGAATGGTTTTCTGGCACAATAATGGGTTGATTATTTACAATGAACTTATAAAATTCTGGCGTGAGGAGCACAAAAAAGCAGGCTACCAAGAAATAGCTACGCCACAAATTATGGATTCTAGACTTTGGAAAATTTCCGGGCACTGGGAAAAATATCGCGAGAACATTTTCTTGACAAAGTATGAAGATAGGGATTTTGTAGTTAAGCCAATGAACTGTCCTGGCGGAATTCTAGTTTATAAAACAAGGCCGAGAAGCTACAAGGAACTGCCATTGAGAATGGCGGAGCTTGGAACAGTGCATAGACAAGAACTCAGCGGAGTTCTGGGCGGGCTTTTTAGAGTTATTAAGTTCACCCAAGATGATGCTCACATCTATTGCACTGAATCTCAGCTCGAAGATGAAATTGTCGGAGTTATTAATTTAATAAATACTCTTTACAAGCCTTTCAAGTTTGAGTGGGAAGTTGAATTGTCTACGAAACCAGAGAAAAGAATAGGCTCGGATGAAATGTGGGACAAAGCTGAAAAAGCACTAAAGAATGTTTTGAAAAAGAAAAAAATTAAGTTCAAGTTGCGAGAAGGTGAGGGCGCATTTTATGGGCCTAAAATAGATTTCCATATAAAAGATTCTTTAGGGAGGAGCTGGCAGTGCGCTACGATTCAGATTGATTTTGCAATGCCCGAACGATTTGACTTAACCTACATAGGAGAGGATAACAAGAAGTATAGGCCTGTAATGATTCATCGTGCTCTTTATGGCTCATTTGAAAGGTTCATCGGGATATTGCTAGAGCATTTGAATGGCAACCTGCCTGTGTGGCTTGCCCCGATACAAGTTCGGGTTCTCTCATTCACTAATCGGAATGTTAAATCAGCAGAGAAAATAGTTAAAGCTTTAGAAGAGCAAGAGTTAAGAGTTGATTCAGATTTTAGAGATAATACTGTAGATTACAAAGTACGTGAAGCCGAGCAACAAAAAATTCCTTATATTATTGTAATAGGTGATAAAGAAGAAAAGCAAGGCACCATTGCGGTTCGTGAGAGAGGAAAGAAACCGGTTTTCGGGGTTGATTTGGAAAAATTTATATCAGATTTAAAAAGAGAAATTTCAAATAAGAAATTATAAATTATTTCATGATGTCATTTCAATCCGCGTTAGCGGCAGTTCAAGAAAGCAGAGAATACAAAGAATTTAAGAAAAAAAACAAAAATAGCTTTTTATTCAGCGCATTTTTTATATTAAATTCTGATTTTGAAATAGAAACACAACAAATCGACTATTATGTTCCTAAAACAAATAGCATAATCACTTTTTTTGTTTCTGAAGGGAAAATAAATTATAAAAAAGATATTCTTCAAGATAAAAAAACTAAAGCAAAAGAATTAGATATCAATGTAAAAGACATTGATTTTATCATATCAAAAATCAAAAAAGAACTAACGAGCAAGCCGACGAAAGTCATCTTAATTCTGCAGCATCATGGAGAAAAGCAGATTTGGAATGCCACATGTATGCTTGAAAGCTTTGGCATTCTCAACTTACATTTTGATTCAAAGACAGGAAAGACTATCCTAAGAAAAGACGAAAATCTTCTTGATTTTATGCAGATAAAAAAAGGATAAAAGCAAAATTATTCTTTACATAATTATTTTTTTACATAAACGAGTATATTTCTCTTTGAAAAAAAACTATCGTCAGTTTCTCTATCTTTTAATTTGATTATCTTGAATCCTACTTTTTCGAGCAATTCAATCAATTCTTTTTTATCGTATAGATAATAGTATCTCATATACTTTTTACCTTTCGAATTCCATGCAAGAAAAATTTCTTTTTTTTCTTTTTTGAACCTTTCTTGGTTTTTGTCCCATACAGTTATTAAGCATTCTGCTTTTTTTTTCATAACTCGATATAACTCCCGTAAAGATTTTTCTCTTTTATCTTTAGAATCAATGCAATGTAAACTCGATATAAAAATGGCCGCATCAAAGAATTCGTCCTTAAATGGCAGTTTGTCACAGGACGCTTTTATTGTAGCAATGTTTATTCCTGCCCTTTTGGCATATCTTTTTGCGAAATTGAGTTGATTCTTAGAAAAATCAACAGCATAAATAACTCCATCTATCTTTGTGAAATTTCTGCCAGAACCGCATGCTAAATCAAGAATGTTTCCTTTTTTATTCTTAAGAAATTCAATTGCTTCTGAAACCGGCTCAACTCTAAAATTATGCCAGTCATCTGCCAAAGCATCCCAAACCCGCTCTTGATTCGATTTTTTCATCTTTAATCCTAATCTCTATTTTTTAATATCTATTTTTTATCTATTTTTTAGTGTTTTATCTCTTTATTCTATTTTTTCAATTGCCTTAATGAGGAGCTTCTTAACATTCTCAGAATTCTTCTTAAAAACTTGAAGAACTTGCTCCCAGGTAACTGTTTCTTCTCCTTGTTTCCAACAGTCATAATCCGTCGACATTGCGATTACAGCATATTTCAATCCTAACTCATTTGCTAGAATAGCTTCAGGTGCAATTGACATGTTAATGACATCAGCATTCCAGCTCCTAAATATGTTCGATTCTGCTCTGGTTGAAAATCTCGGTCCTTCTATGGTTATGACTGTACCTCTCTCATGAACTTTGAGCTTCAATTCTTTCGCAGCATTAATTAAAATTTTCCTTAGTTCTTCGTTGAAAGGTTCTGCCATCGCCGTATGCTTGGGCCCCTGACTAAAATCTTCATAAAAAGTTATTTTTCTATGTCTAGTAAAATCAATGAATTGATCTAAAATTACAAAGTCTCCTCTACCTATCTCCTCTTTTAATGAGCCGCATGCTGTTGTTGCAATTATAAATTCACATCCTAACTCTTTTAATGCATAAATATTTGCCCTGTAATTCACCTGAGTTGGCGGGATTTCATGCTTTCTTCCGTGCCTTGCTATAATGTACAATTCATTTTTTCCTAATACTCCATGAGTTATCTTTGAAGAAGGTTTTCCATATGGAGTTTCCATTTCCAATTCTTCAAAATTTTCTATAAGTTTAGGGTCATCAAGCCCGGAGCCACCAATTATTCCTATCTTAGCCATAATCTTTTTGATACAAGAAGATTTAAATAATTTTATATTTTCTATGAAAAAATGAGAAAACCAACGAAGACAATTTCTGGAATAACTCCTGTTGCTGTAGTTATAAAGCCGCGAGCTTGTAAGCATGGAACTTGTTTATACTGCCCTTCATTGAAAGTGCCGCAAAGTTATACTCCTAAGAGCCCAGCAATAATGCGCGCAGCTAGTTTGGATTATGATCCTTACAAGCAAGTTCAAGCGAGAATCAATGCATTCAAGATAATGAAACACCCTACTGACAAGATTGAACTCATCATTATGGGCGGCACATTCCTTTCATATCCAACAAAATATCAATATGATTTCATCAAAGCATGTTTTGATGCTTTAAATGGTAAAGAATCCAGGAGTTTAGAAGAGGCAAAAAAATTAAATGAAAAAGCGAAACATCGTTGCGTTGCATTATGTATTGAGACAAGGCCAGATGTTTGTTCCGATAGTGATATCAAAAGAATGCTCGAATTTGGCTGTACAAGAGTCGAACTAGGAGTTCAAGCAATCAACGATAAAATTTACAAGATAGTGAGAAGAGGGCATACTGTTAAAGATGTAATTGAAGCAACAAGGCGCTTGAAAGATGCTGGCTTTAAAGTAGGATATCATATAATGCCGGGCTTGCCGGGCTCAAGCTTTAAGAAAGATATTGAAATGTTCAAGGAAATATTTTCGAGTGAGGATTTCAGGCCAGACCAATTAAAAATTTACCCCTGTCAAGTTATTCGAGGAGCAGAGCTTGAAAAATTGTATGAAAAAGGCAAATATTATCCTTACACTAATGAAGAGCTTGTAAAACTTCTCGTTGAATTCAAGAAAATCATTCCTCGTTATTGCAGAATTATGCGAGTTATGCGTGAAATCCCACCCGAGTTCTTAGTTGCAGGAACGACTCGCATTGACTTAAGAAAAGTTGTCGCCCAGGAAATGCTTAAGAAAGGAATAAAATGCAAATGCATTCGATGTCGCGAAATAGGATTTGCATTATTGAAAGGCGAAAAAATTGATAAAAACCTTAAATTAAACATTGTTGAATATCGCGCTAGCAAGGGACATGAGTTTTTCTTGGAAATTATCAACGGAGATGACATAATTTTTGGCTTGGTTCGAGTAAGAATTCCTGATAATTCTAAGGTTCTGCTTGTTCGTGAGTTGCATGTCTATGGTCCAGCGCTCAAGATTGGGGCGAGAGGTGAAATTCAACATACAGGCATAGGAAAATGGTTAATGCAAGAAGCCGAGAAGATTGCTCGTGACATGAAATGCAATAAGATTAAAGTAATCAGTGGTGTCGGTGTTCGCGAATATTACAGAGCATTAGGCTACATCCTAGAAGGAAATTATATGGTTAAAGAAATTAGCTAATTATTATGTAATGATGTAACTTTAAAGTAGTATAAATAAAAAGTTTTTAAATAGAATCCTTCTTAGTATTTCATGGGAATAGAGAAAGATTTAGAAAAGGCCCTGGAAGAAGATTATTGGATAGACCTGTTTCTCAAATCAGGAAACCTTTTCTATGGCAAGATAAGTAATATAGATTCTGAAGGTGGCATAATAAGACTTTGTCCTTATCATTACTTCATTACTCCTTTTGGCAAAGAAGATAATTTTTATTTTGAAAGAGTTGAAGATAAGGTTGCAGTCCTGAAGATAAGCGAAATAATCAGCCTTTTTCCGATACCCTCAAAGGCATTAGAATTAATAGAAAAAACAGCGGGCGAAATTATAACATCGTACAAGAAAAAAGCTGGTTTTTAGCAATAAAATCACACAACAATTATCTTGCCTTTTCTGCCGACATTAATTACTTTTGTCTTGCCTATTTTTTCTTCAATGCCCTCGGCTTCGTGAATATGTGCCTGCAGGAGAAAATCTGGCTGGAACATTTCGACTGCTTTCCTTATGCTTTTACTGCCTTCGAATCCCGAGAATTCAGCTTTAGTGCCTCTGGCATGCATATGTGTTATCATTATCTTATGCTTAACATCTTTTAATGAATTATATCCTTTTTTCAAGGCTTCCATTAATTCTTTCTCTGAAATGTTGAAACCTACGGCACCACCTGCTCCGAAAATTCCGATGTCTTTATATTTTACAGAGTATCCATGTAAATTTTTAGCTCCATAAAATTGGGCAAGAAAATCAGCAGTCGCTATATCTTCGTGATTTCCATGTATGAGCAAGACTTTCTTATTTCTATCTTTGAAAGGTTTTATCAAATTTTGTGTTTCTACATACGATGTTATATCTCCTGCAAGTATGACTAAATCAACGTTTTCTTTAGAAGCTTTCTCAGCTAGCCTTTCTGCTTGAATTGTATCGCCGTGCAGATCGCCTATGGCAAGAATTTTCAATTTTGATTGTTTTTCTTTCTTTTCCATTTTTTGTTAATTATTAATTATCCATCCTTTAATGATTGAATGATTGAAATGATTGGATTGACTCAATTCTTCTAATATTATTTGATGTTTACTATTTTACTATGTATCTATTATGCGTTTTGGTTTTAAAAGGTTATCCTCAAGAACTGCTAGGGCGATTACTCTACCTTGTGAAAAAACTACAATTGTCCCTGGAATTTTTTTATCCAAGATTTTTATATACCTTCCCTGCTTAAAACTTTTTTCTCTTCTCTCATCTATTTCAATTGTTGGGACTTTTAATTTTTTTATAACCTGTTCAAGAGGAATAATATTTTCATGAGATATTTTTTCAATAGGGATGGCATATTCTTCTTTAAATGGGCCTTGTTTGATTCTTCTTAGAGAAGTCATATGGGCTCCTCCAAGCTCGAGGCCGAGATCATGAATTAATTTTCTTATGTAAGTCCCGGCTTCACAATGCACTCTGAATGTAAAATCCTTTTCTTTTTTTTCCAAGAGCCGAAATTCATAAATCTCGCGCTGTCTTTCCTGTCTTTTTACTCGACTTCTTCTCGGAGGTAACTGAGTTATCTTGCCAACAAATTTTTTCATTGCTTTTTCGAGTTCTTGCTTTTCTATATTCTTGTGCAAATGTGCTTTACCTTCGTAGATTTTGTCAAGATGAAACAAAATGGGCATTGCTTTTACTGAATTCCCTAAAGCGATTATAAAAACGCCAGTTACGTCAGGGTCGAGAGTGCCGGCATGTCCCGCTTTCTCTGCTCCGAGCTTTTTTCTTACCTTATCGCAGGCTTCAAAACTTGTAATGCCTGCGGGTTTGTCAAGGATAATTATCCCGTTTACCATTTTTCTTAATCTCAAAAACATTTATATACTTATATTCTTTTCTTTTCAAATAATTAAACTTGAGCAAGAATTAAATAAAAAGGAGGAAAATGGAAAAAAAGTTTTTTTATCTTTTTTTGGCAATTGCATTGCTTATTGGTATAGCCGCGGGAACTATGCTCTACAAAGGAGTATTGACTGGAGCAGTAATAGCCCCACAATGGTTAAGTAATCTCCTTGGGACTCCAACAACTCCTGAGACAACAACATCAACAACTACAACAGCTACAACACCAACAACGACATCTTCTGTTGAAGGAGCACAAACACTCTTCAATTACAAGGCTAAAGACGGAGTTAATATGGTTCACTGTTCTTCAACAAATGACTTCAATCTTGAAGATGAGCACAGCGTTTTTCATCTATCAAAGTGCGATAGAGCCATCTTTACAAAGGGAGCCACAAGAAAAGAAATTACTCTTCATGGAATATATGTTGATGCAAAGACTAACAGTTTCTTGGCACATATTCAATACAAAGAATTTATAGACGGAGAATTGTGCATAGAGCAGGATGTTTTAACCGCGCCTTATGACAGCGGGTTTGCAGTTGATGTTATAGAAGCGAGATCAAAAACTACTAAGGAGGGAAATACTCTACAAATGGTGTTAGCAGTTATGCCTGAAGGATTATTTGAAGATTATTGTTCTTTTGCTAAAAATGCAGGAATTTTAGGATCAAGCAAAATAAATGGAAGATATGTCATGTCAGATGATGAAGTTATCTGCGTATGCGGTGGATGGCAGTGTGCTTGTGGCGATGCAACTGCAAGATAATTTTCTCTTTTTTATTTTTTAATTTTATAGAGAAAGATTTATAAAATCCTTATTCTTTGATGTCTTATCATAGTCAGTAATATTTTAACTGAAACTTATTAAAAACAAACTTATGAAAGGAGGTTAAACGAAAGTTATGGAAAAAGGAATATTCTGGGTTCTTCTCGTTAGCGCTTTGCTTATCGGTTTAATAATGGGCTTCAGCATAAATAATGCAGTTACGGGGCAGGCAACTTGGTGGCAGAAAATTTTTGGAATAAATCAACCATCAAATCTTTTTATAAGAAACTGGACTAACTGTAGTGATACTGATGGGGGATTAAATTATATACTAAAAGGAAACTGTACAGATATAAATGGGACTAGAAGCGATATTTGCTTAACTAATTCAACACTGAGAGAATGGAGATGTACTGGTAATACATGCGAGTCCGTTACTTACAACTGTGTCTCTCACCACTATACTCGTTGCAGCAATGGCAGATGCATAAATTATACAGCTGGAAACTACACCGCATGAAAACTTACAAAATAAATTTCTTTTTTATTTCTCTTCTTTATTTCTACCCTATTCTCTATTAGTTATTAATCTGTTGATCCAGTTCAAATATATCTGCAACTAATCTTCTTCTTTATTTTTTTATTGTTTGTTATTATTTATTAAAGCAGAATATCACTAACGCATATTTACTTTCAGCAGTTTTTATTTATCTTATTTATCTAATTAAGATTATAATCTAATTAAAATTATCATCTCTTAAGATTATATAATATACATAATTTATTTAGTTTTTATTTACTTTTCAATATCTATCTTTCAAGACAAAATTTATTTCTCAAGACAAGATTTATTTTTCTAAAGCCATTCTATGCTCGGCACCTGCGGCTTTTGTCGGCTTTATAAATTCGTGAGTTTTCTCTATAGGCGCATTTCTTAGAACTTTTTCCTTTTCTTTCTTCTCCTTTTCTTCTTTTTTTTCTTCCTCGGTTTTTTCCTGTTCTCTTTCCTTTTCTTCTTTTGCTTTTTCTTCCTTTTCCTTCTTTGCTTTTTCCTCTGCTTTTTTCTTTTCTGTTTCTCTCGCCTTTTTTACTTCTTCAATCTTTTTCTGCTTCTTTTTTAATTTCTTATCTTCTTCTCTGAATTTTCTAGGCAAATTTACAAATTCAACAATTATAGAATCATCTTTTTTATATGCCTTGACAGTAATTTTATGCGGAGGGTTTTTTATACCCCTAATCCATACAGCTTCGCTTAGCAAAGAATCAATCTTAATATTTGTTTCAGAGTCTCGAACTTTCATATGTCTCGCGATAAATTTTTTAATCGCCATGACTGCTTTTTTGGCTCTCTTGTATTCAGGAACTTTTAGCCATTCTTTTCTTAATGGGATTGTATAAATTTTTTCATCTGCCATTTTCATTGTTTATCTTGTTTATAATATGTTTAATATGTTAATTTTATTGCGTTTTATAATGTCAATTGCCATCTTAATTTATTTACTCATTTACTTTTATTCTCTCTAATATTTTTTTTCAATTCGCCCTGATTTGAAATGTCTGATGCGAGCAGCTTTTATTTTCTGCTGGATTTTATTTCTTCGCCAAGATCTTTTTACTCTGGTAAGTCTTGAGGGATGTATTCTCTTGCCTTGTCCATAAACTTTTGGTATTAACCAGAAAGGAGCCCAATTCGTCCTTCTGCCTTGTTTTCCAAGCCTTAATTTCCGATTAAGAGTTTTTCTCTTGGGCATTTTTATTCTCACTTATCTTTTGTCAAGTATTTTTCATTTCGTTTGTGAAATTTGCGAGGCAATACTATCTAAAAATAATTTTCCTTTCTTCGTTAATCGCCTTCCAGCTTTTTTCTCTTTTATATGTTCAACTAAGCCTGCCTTTGTTGCTTGTTGCAGTATTACTCTGATTATCTTTCCCGATGCTTTCGTGAACTTTTCTGGCTTCATCCCCCGATTTTTTCTAGAGCCATACTTAACTCGTAATTTTCCTACTCCCAGTAATCCGTTCAGATACAATTGTCTCAAGATACTTGCTGCTCTTATATGCCACCAATCTTCTCTAGATGGCGGCCTTTCTTTGCAAGAACTCGTTTTAACAAACAAAGTCCATTCAGGCCTCTTAAATTCGGGCATTGCTTTTAATTGTAAAGCGAGTTCTTTTATGAACCTACCCGCTTCTATATCATAAGGTGTTATTTGAGTTTTCTCCATTTTCTCATCGTTATTGTATAACCTATAAGGCGATATGTAAAAGTTTTATTAAATTTACTTGTGAGTTGGGAGCAGATTTCATCTGCCATCTTTCGGACTTCTTCTCTGTTCCGAGAACAACTCCTAAGTATGCTAATCTTAATTAAATCATGGTTTTTAAATGTTTTTTCAAGGCTACTCACGAAGTTTTCAGTCAATCCTTTTTTACCTAACTGGTATGAAACTAAAGAAGTATGTGCCATTTTATTTTAAATTTTCTATTAATTTTTTATCTATGATTATTTTATTAAATTTTCTAACTCCAAAAGTTCCAAGAGACATTCCTCCTTCTTTGTATATATCTTTACCATAAAAATAATGAACCTCAACATCTCTTTTGTTTTTCTTCCAATCTCTCGAATACCTGGCGCAAAAAACTGCGGCTTCTTTAATATCTTGCTTAGTTGCCCTGCCCTTTATATTAACAAATGGCGAGCCCGCGGCTTTTGTATGCAAAACTATCTCGTTCTTGCCTGCCTGTTTTACGAGCATCTCATTCTGCTCGGCATTCTTGCCACCGAGCATTAACTTGCCCGAGCTCGTAAAGGCTTCCCTAAACTTTCCTATTTTTGTTTTTGAATTTTCTTTTGACTTTGTCATAAAAAACTGAAGAAATCCAGACTTAAAAAGTTATCATTTATCTTGCCTCTTTTCTTATCCATAATGTAACAAAAGAAATAGCATATAAATCATTTTCGCTTTTTTCTTACTTTTTATATTTTCTTCACCCTCGTCCCTTCGCTAGTATCTTCAATAATATAGCCTTTTGCCTTAATTTCATCGCGTAACTTATCAGCGAGCCCAAAGTCCTTGTTTTTTCTTGCTTTCTCACGCTCTTCAAGGAGTTTTTTTATCTCGCCAGGAATTTTTACTTGCTCCTGCCTCAATTGGTCTAAGTCTAGAGCGAATATTCTATCGAAATCAAGAATGAGTGAATATTTTTCAGAGTTTCTCAACTTCTTATCTTTAAGAACAGTCCATAAAAACGCGAGGGCTTTTGGCATATTCAAGTCATCATTAATAATGTCTAAAAATTTCTCTTTATACTTATTTATTGTATCCTGCGATATTTCCTTGAGATTGAGATTATTCTTTATTTCGAGAACCTTATTCTTTAATTTCTCGAATGCATTTTGTGCTGCTTGTAGATTTTCTATGCTAAAGTCGAGCTGAGTCCTGTAGTGGGCTGTTAAACACATATATCTAAATGATAATGGATCAAAACCTTCTTTTTCAAGTTCGCTTATGGTGTACAAACCCCCCTTGCTTTTACTAACTTTCTCTCCTTTGAAAGTCAGGAATGAAGCATGCATCCAATAATTAACGAATTTTTTTCCTGTAGCAGCTTCGCTCTGTGCAATTTCATTAGTGTGATGCACCGGGATATGATCTTCACCGCCGGTGTGAATATCGAATGTTTCTCCGAGATATTTCATAGACATTGCAGAACATTCAATATGCCATCCAGGAAATCCTATGCCCCAAGGAGAATTCCACTCTTGTTGTCTCAAGCCAGGCTTCTCTGAAAATTTCCATAAAGCAAAATCGGTTTTGTGTTTCTTATCGCGCATTTCGACTCTGGCACCTGCCTTAAGAGATTCTTTTTTGAGCCGCGCTAATTTGCCATAATTCTTAAATTTGCTTGTATCAAAATAGATTCCATCAAAAGTTCTATAAGCATATTTTTTTTCTATAAGTTTCTTTATCAGATTAATCATGTCCGGGATATGTTCTGTGGCTTTGCACCATATATCTGGCTCTCCAATGTTAAGTTTTTTTAAATCTTCTCTGAAAACTTTAAGATAAAATGATGCAATTTCAGATGCCTTTTTGCCTTCTCTTTTTGCTGCCTTTTCAATCTTGTCTTCACCAGTATCTTCGTCGCTTGTGAGATGCCCGACATCAGTAACATTCATTACATGATAAACCCGGTAATTATTATATAGAAGGACACGCTTCAAAATATCGACGAAAATATATGTTCTTAAATTGCCTATATGCTGATACCAATAGACAGTTGGCCCGCAACTGTAAATCTTGGCATAGCCTTCTTTTATTGGAACAAAAGGCTCTTTTTTTCTCGTCAGCGTATTATAAAATTTTAACATTTTAATCACATATTGAGAGTAAAAAGAACTTAAAAATTTATCTTATTATATCAACAGACAGTTTGCTGAAGCCATCCCAATCTCTTTATTGTCAATCTTATTGTCTGGGTAGGAAAAACTTTTCCTTTGTCATCTCTCGCATCAAATTTTATTATAACTGAACCTGCCGGGGCTTCTTCAGGAGGCCTTATAGCAAAGCTGGCATAACCTATGTCTCCGGGGCCTACATTAACTGTGCCTGTTAAAGATTCCTGCACCCATCCAGTTGTATCTATCTTTGTTCCATCAATTGCTGTTGCACTGTCAATTTTGAAAGTATAAGTATACTTTTTATTCACTTCTGGCTTAAAACCACAAGCGACAACATTATAATTTCCAGGAACTATCGCAACTGTACCAGTTGTTTTTGCTCCTGTGCATGTCAACTCTTTTCCTTGCTCTTGCCCGAATAAGTTGTTTATTTCCTTTTGAGCCCCCTCTAATGTACTTTGCGCAATATTCATCGCACCACACATTATGGTTCTCACAAAAACTAAACCAAGAATTAACATAACAACAGAGATGACAATAATTATTATTGTTGTTATAGACATCTCAAAAGCGGCTTTTTTATTCGTCTTGCCTCTTCTTATCGCCTCTTTTTTATTCATTTTGCCTCTTAATATTTCGTCTTGCCTCTTCTTATCGCCTCTTTTTGCTTTTTAATGATTTATATATGATTTTGAGTTTTATAAACTTTACGAGATGGGAAGAGAGGGATTTGAACCCTCGACACCCACGGCTTCAGCGTGGTGCTCTCCCAGACTGAGCTACCTTCCCCTAAAAAATTTAATGCAAGAGGTTTTATAAATCTATTTTTACTTATCTTTTTATGGATATTAAAATTTATGCAATTGGTGGTTATAGTGAAGTCGGCAAGAATATGACTGCTGTACAGCTTGGAGAAAATGGAGAAGATGTTATTTTATTTGACTGCGGTTTATTTTTGCCGCCGATTGTTGAGCTAGAAAATCAGGAAAAAACATGGGATGAGAGAAAACTTAGAAATGTTGATGCTGTCCCTAACGACTTAATGCTAGATAAACTTGATTTGAGAGACAAGGTAAGGGCAATCCTTGTTAGTCATGCCCATCTTGATCATGTAGGCGCTATCCCTTATCTATCAAATAGATATAATGCTGATATTGTAGCGACACCTTTCACAATCGAGGTTCTTAAAACTCTGCTGAAAGATACTGGAATCAGACTGAAAAACAACATGAAATCTATTACTCCTAATGGAACTTACATAATAAAAGGCAAAAGAAATGATTATAAAGTTGAATTTTTGAATATAACTCACTCAACTTTGCAAGCTGCTTTAATCGCATTGCATACAGATAGAGGAATCATTCTATATGCCAATGATTTTAAATTTGATAATTCTCCGATTCTCGGGAAAAAACCCAATTATGATAGGCTCAAAGAACTCGCAAATGAAGGGATCCTTGCTCTTATTGTAGATTCTCTCTATTCTGCGGATGAAAGAAAAACTCCAAGCGAGAAAATCGCCCGCGGCTTGCTAGAAGATGTTCTGTTGACTACCAATAATCAGAATTCTGCAATTGTAATCACAACTTTCTCTTCTCATCTCGCAAGGTTAAAGAGCATAGTTGATTGTTCTGTACAGCTGGGAAGAAAAATTATCTTTATCGGACGTTCGCTTCGAAGATATGTGGGCGCGGCAGACTCGTTAAAACTCGTGCCTTTTATGAGCAAAGTCAGCAATTTAATAAGTTATAAAAGCGAGATAGATTCTGTTCTGAAAAAGGTAGCTAAATCAAGAAAAGATTATGTCCTCGTATGCACGGGACATCAGGGCGAGCCCGGCTCGGTATTAGACAGAATGGCCCGTGGAGAAATGCCTTTCAGAATAGAGCCAAACGATCATATTATTTTTTCTTCAAAAGTAATCCCGAGCCCGATAAATGTAGCTAATAGACAACATCTCGAAAAAAAACTTAAAGAAAAAGGGGCAAGAATCTTTACAGATGTTCATGTTTCTGGACATTGTGGCAGAGAGGACTTGAGAGATTTAATTGAGATGACTAATCCAAAGAATATTATTCCCGCTCATGGCGATTTAGAAAAAACCGCTCCCATGGCAGAACTCGCGACAGAAATGGGATATAAACTTGGAAAGACAGTCCATCTAATGCAGGACGGGCAAAAATTAATCTTATAAACAAAATTTTAAAATTATTTTTATAACATACATAAAGTTTTTAAACCAATTAATTTAGGTATTTGCATGCCAAAGGTCTATTATAATTTAGAAAAATTCTATGAAACTGGAAAAATAAAACGAAGCGAATTAATCATAAATGGAAAAGTAGACGAAAGAAAAAATTGTAGGTATCTAAATCTAAGCGAAGCAATAGAAATGGAAAAGAAAGACATTCAGAGCGGATACCAAGTTTTTTATAGTTTTCCTAGAAATATCTTAGGCAAAATACTAAATCTTAATACTAAGCATGGATTCTTAGAAGTTTTACTTAAAGAATAGTCTCCTAAGAGATAGAAAAAAATAAAATATAAAAAGGAAACGAGAGACAAGCAAAAAGGAGAAAAAAGGACGAGGAAAATAAAGAGAAGGGGAGAAACAACGAAATAAGAAAAGAAAAAAGCAGAGGAAAAAGCAAAGAAGGAAAAGGAAGAAAAAGGCAAAGAAGGCGGGAGAGAAAAAAAGGAAAGGAGTTTGTAAGAAATTTACAGAGAAGTTCACAAGATAATAAAATTATATAAAATTTATAGTAAAATTATAAGAATATAAAATTTTATAAAGAATAAAAGGATAATTCTTTTATGGCAAGAGAGGACATATTGACTGCTCTAAAAAATGCTTTAGAGAGAGGCGAAAGCATGGATGAAGCAACAACTTCTCTTATCAATGCGGGATATAATCGTGTTGAAATTGAAGAAGCATCTAGGCAGATAGGAACAATCAAGAAAAAAGGCGAGGGGATTCCATTACCACCCAGAAAAATTTGATTATTCTGGCAGATAATAGAAGATAATAGAAAATATAAACTATAAACTAAATATGAACTAAATGAACTAAAATGAAATTTGCCCATATCGCAGATTGTCATCTTGGCTGTTGGCGTCAAAAAGAAATGCAGCAAGCTAATTTAGAAGCTTTTAATAAAACTATTGACAGATGTATCTTAGAGAAAGTTGATTTTATCCTCATCGCCGGAGATTTTTTTGATAATGCGATACCGAATATAGACATTTTAAAAAAAGCGACAGAAAATTTAAAAAAATTGCATGATAATAACATTCCTTGTTTTGTCGTTCCAGGCTCACATGATTATAGTGTTTCTGGCAAGACAATGCTGCATGTTCTCGAAAAAGCGGGGATGCTTATCGATGTAACGAATCCATTTGAAACAAATGACTATTTTATCGCTGGAATAGGCGGCGAAAGAAAAGGAATCGAAATGAATAAGATTCATTCCTTCAAAGCAGAACCTTCTAACAAAAACAAATTAAAGATATTAGCATTGCATACAACAATTAATGAAATGGAAATGCCTTTTCAAGGAATTCCTTTGAATGAACTTCCGAGAGGATTTGATTATTATGCTTTAGGACATATTCACAGAAAAAAAATATTTACAAATGAGAAATTTAGTGCAGCCTATCCAGGGGCATTATTTCCTTGCAGTTTTTCAGAACTAGAAGAAGAAAAGAAAGGAAATTTTTTAATAGTTGAATATGATAATGGAGCCATCCAAAAAATCAGAGAAATAGATGTTAAAATAAAAGATGTTGAATCATTTAAGATAAACGCAGATAATGAAACTCCACAGAGTTTAAATCAAAAAATCATAGAGCAGGTTACAAATGTAGATATTAGAGATAAAATAGTGCTTATAAGAATTGAGGGAATTCTCGCTTCAGGAAAAATCTCCGATTTAAATATAAAAAATATAGAAAACGAAATCTTATCTAAAGGGGCATATTCTATTTTGAGGAATACTAATAAATTAATCACCAAAGAATTCGAAATTGCAGAAAAAGAGTTCAATATGAATTTTGAAAGCATTTCTGCTATAGAGAATAATATCATCTCAGAAATGATAAAGCAAAAAATAATCGAAGAACATGAGAGAGAAAAAGTTTTGATGTTAATGGCCTGCTTAGATACAGAAAAAACAGAAGGAGAGAACAATGATAGTTTTGAAGAGAGATTAAATGAAGAAATTGCTAAAAAACTCGGATTGGAGTTATAATAAAATATATTAAAATGTTAATAAAAAGAATAAAATTGCATAATATAAGGAGCTATACAGAACAAGAAATCTCTTTTCCGAAAGGAAGCGTTTTGCTCTCGGGCAACATTGGTTCTGGGAAGACTACCGTCCTTCTAGCAATTGAATTTGCATTATTTGGACTGCAACGCGGGATAGTTGATGGCGCTTCTCTGTTGAGAAATGGCAAGAATGAAGGTTTTGTAGAACTGGAAATTGAGATTAAGGGTAAAAAGATAAAATTAACTAGAACTTTAAAAAGAAAAAAAGATTCCGTTGTCCAGGATAAGGCAATTTTGAATATAGATGGAAAAGATAAAGAATTGAGTGCCGATGAACTTAAAGCTTTTGTTCTTAATATCCTAAATTACCCAAAAGAGCTTCTAAAAAAACAGAATTTAATATTTAGATACAGTGTTTATACTCCACAAGAGAAAATGAAAGAGATCATTTCTGATGCTGAAGATAGAATCGAGATTATCCGACGAATATTCAATGTTGATAAATACAAAAGGATAGAAGATTCATGCAATATATTCATATCTAAACTTAAGGATTCAATAAGAGTAAATCAAGCCAAGGTAGCTGATTTACAGGCAAAAAAAGAAATATTTCTAAATAAAAAAGCAGAACTTCAGAATATCGAGAAAGAATTAATGGAGATTATCCCAAAGCATGAAAAAATTAAGAGAGAACTTGCTAACATAAAGAAGGAGCGGGAAAATCTGAAAGAAAAATTTGAACATTTCAGCAGGTTGAAACAAGAACAAGCAAAGAAAACCTCTGAATTTGACTTGAGAGTAAAACAATTTAATGAGGGAAATCATCTTTTGGGGAAACTGCAACGCGAAGTTATGAACTTAAAAAGAAGATTAGAAGAGACTTCTTTAGAATATGATCCAAAACAGAAAGAAATTTTGGAGAAAGAAATTCTAGAAAAAGAAAGAGAAGAACGAAGATTAGAGAGAGAAATATATGCTCTTGAAAATGATAAGAAGAGAATAAATGCCGAATTAAAAAACATTTCTTCATCTGAATTATGCCCATTCTGCAAGCGTCAAATAACAGAAGAACACAAGAATAAAATAAAAGAAGAAGCAGATGAAAAAATAAAGATTATAGATGAAAAAATTCGGGAGAATAAAAAGAATTTTGAAGAAATTCATAATAAAATTATTGAAGATAACAAAAAATTAGAGATATCTCTTGAAAAAGAGAAAATGTTTGAAGCGAATAAAGTTGAGAAAAAGAATCTTCAAGAAAAAGAAAAAGAATTAGAAGAGTATGACAAAAAAATGACGGATATTGCTAAGCAGATAAGTCAATTGCAAAAAGAATTGCAGGATATATATGAAGAAATAGAGAAATCTGCAAATCTCGAGAAAGAAATTTATGATGCTGATAAGAAATTAGACGATATCCAAGAACAAGAAAAAGAGATAATAAAAGTAAGAACCTATTTTGAAAAGGGAAAAGCAGATATTATAAAAGAAACTGCGGAAATTGAAAAAGAAATAGAAGAAAAAGAGAGGGTAAAAAAATTGATTGACAAAGAAATTTCTCTTAGAGAATGGCTTTCTAAACAATTCATAACTGTAGTGCAATACATAGAAAAACAAGTTATGGCTAAGCTGAATATTGAGTTTAACTTATTATTCAAGAAATGGTTTTCGATGCTTGTCGAGGATGTTCTTGAAGCGAGAGTAGATATAGACTTTACTCCTGTTGTTAATCAGGCAGGATATGACTTAGATTATAATTATCTGAGCGGGGGCGAGAGGACTGCTCTTGCCTTAGCTTACAGACTAGCGCTTAATCAGATTATCAATTCGATGCTTTCTAGAATAGCAACTAAGAGCATATTGATTCTTGATGAACCAACAGAGGGTTTCAGTTCAGAGCAACTCGAGAAGATGAGACAGGTTTTAGATGAAATTAATGTTGAACAACTGATTCTTGTAAGCCATGAAACTAAGATAGAAAGCTTTGTAGATAATGTTATTAATTTTGAAAAGGAGGGCAATGTGACTAGTGTCGCATAATTTCTTTTAAATAATAACTTTTAAACAAGAATAATAACTTTTAAACAATAAAGTAAAATATTTAAATCGAGAAAAATTAGATTAAAATATGAAAAGAAATATGAAAAGAGAAATTGCTTTAGGTATTTTTTTTAGTGCAGTTCTTTTAATACTTATATCTTTTTCTTCAGCAGCAAATGCAATAGAGATAGAAAAAAAAGTAATCTCTGATGTTATTGCTGTTGAGTTTGATGTTCCTGCAGAATTCGACTTGAGAATAACTAATAACCGTGGCGATTCGGATTTTTTTGAAATATATAGCTTGTTAGATGTAAGGATAACTCCTGCCGGGACATTTCAGATTGATGGATTAAGCAGCAAAACTGTTAGAGTTACTATGCTTCCAAGAGCAAAAAATATTGGTTTTATGGGAATAACTTATTATGTCCGGGGGCAGAAATCTGATACTGCTGACTCGGTTCAAGATACCTTCTCAGTAGCGATTAGACCTTTATCAGATATTATTAGAATAACTGTTCCAGAGGTAATCTCGAATGATGAAACTGAAATGACATTCACTATAGCAAATCCAGAAAAAATTAATCTTCAGAATACTGAAGTCAGAGTATCTTCTGATTTCTTTGATTATAATTCCACATTTGATTTGAGCAAAGATAAAAGTTATGAAATAAAAGTTCCATTGAAACCACTTAAAGGATTGCCCGCAGGAGTTCATACTATAAACTTTGAATTTATTGTGGGAGGAAAAAAAGCAATAATCCCCAAGCAAGTTAAATTAGTAGAAACGATAAAAATAACTGAAAGTGAATTTAAGAGGACTGGTTTATTGAGTTATACTAGAAGCGTTATAAGAAAAAATGACGGAAATGTTGATCAATATGTCAATGTGCAATTAACTCAGAGCATTTTTGAAAGTTTATTTAGCAAGTATAGCCCGAAACCAACAAGCTCAGAAACTTCGGGATTGAGTAAGACATCTGTTTGGAGACAGGAGCTTAAACAGGGCGAAATTCTCAATATTAAAATTACTGTAGATTATACCATTCCAGTTTTAATTCTTGCAGCATTAATAATTGCTTATATAATCTTTAAGATTGTAACAAGAAAAAAATTAATCTTGAGGAAAAAAATTCTGAAAGTACGAACAAAGAGCGGAGAATTTGCTTTGAAAATAGTCATTAGCATAAAAAATACTGGAAGAGAAATAAAAGATGTTATCATTACTGATAGAATCCCCGTTTATGCAAAGATTCATGAAAAATTCGGGGTTATAAAACCAGAAAAAGTTGAAAATGATAGATTGACTTGGAAGTTTGATAGTCTAATGCCGGGCGAAGAACATGTCTTATCTTACATAATATATTCTAAGATTGTTTATCTCGGTAAGATAAACGTGCCTCAGGCAGTAGCGCATTATACTGACTTTAATGGCAAGCGAGATACAGCATTATCTAAAAAGCTCGTTATTATAAATGAAACTGAAATTAAAGAAGAATTCTAAAATTTATAGCAATTCTTAAATTCTATAAACTTCTAATCTTACAAACTTTAAAGAGCTAATAACAAAGCTACTAAGAGCAAATAAGGGCAAGTTTTAAATATCATTTTTCCTATTTATGTTCATGTTTATATCTGTTGAAGAGGCAATAAAAAAGGGTAAAGGAAAAGTGGCTTTAAGAGGATGGGTTCACAGAATTACTAAACTAAAAGATAAAATTTTTGTTGTCCTCCGGGATTCGAGTGAAATTATTCAGTGCGTTATCAAACAGCAAAATGTTTCAGAAGGAGAATTTAAATCCGCTAATAAATTACTGGTTGAAAGTTCTATTGAATTTGAAGGAACGATTAGAAAAGAAACAAGAGCTCCTACAGGCTTTGAAGTCGATGTTTCTAAAGTAAAGGTAATAAACTATGCAGAACCTTATCCTATAACTAAGGAAATCAATGAAGAATTATTACTTGATAGAAGACATTTATGGTTAAGAAGTAGAAAGATGACTGCAATTTTAAAAATTCGTTCAACCGTGTTTGGGGCAATTCATGAGTTTTTTAGAAAAGAAGGATTTTATGAATATCAAAGTCCTATATTTCAGAGTGTTCAGTGCGAAGGCGGTTCTACATTATTCCCTGTTAAATATTTCAATAAGAAAACATATCTCGCACAAACATGGCAGCTTTATGCCGAGCCTGCAATATTCGCCCTAGAAAAGATATATACAATTGCCCCAAGCTTCAGAGCAGAAAAATCCAAGACTTCAAGGCATCTAACTGAATACTGGCATGCAGAGATGGAAGTTGCTTGGGCGAATTTTGAAGATATTCAGGATTACGGAGAGAGACTCATAAAGTTTATTGTTAAAAAAGTTTTAGAAAATAATAAAAGAGAATTGGAAATATTGAATAGAGACATTTCAAAACTCGAGCCGACGGTTAAAAAACCATTCAAGAGAATAACTTATGATGAAGCACTCGAATTATTAAAGCAAAAAGCCAAGATAGATGTACCTTGGGGAAAAGATTTGAGAACTATTGAAGAAGATGCCCTTTCTATTATGAGCGATGTTCCACTAATTATAACAAACTATCCTAAAGAAGTCAAAGCATTTTATATGAAAGAAGATGAGAAGAATACTAAAGTTGTTCATGGATGCGATTTCATTGCACCAGAAGGATATGGGGAAATTATCGGGGGTAGCGAGCGAGAAAGTGATATTGAAAAATTAAAGAGAAGATTAAAAGAAATGGGAGAAAAAATAGAGAATTATTCATTTTACTTAGATACGAGACGTTACGGCTCGGTGCCTCATGCTGGGTTTGGCTTAGGCATCGAGAGAGTTATATCCTGGATATGCGGTTTAAAAACAATTAAAGATGCAATCGCATTCCCAAGAACTCCAGATAGATGCACTCCTTAAATAATATAGAATGCAAAAGATTAGATACAAAAGATATAATCTACAAAAAATAAAAAAATTACAGAATAAATCATACTAAAATGGTAAAAAAGAAAATAAAAAAAATAAACTTTAAGAGAGATAAAACAATTTATAAAAAAGGTAAAAAAAATAATTTAAAAGAGATTGCTACTATACTGACATATATAGCGATAGTTATGCTATTGTTCCAGGGTATTTATGCCTTAATTTCTATGGATAAGTTAGTAGAGCAGTTAAATTCTCAATCTTTGCAGAAACTTGAAGCTCAAGGGATGACTACTGAGATAATGAAGGATATTTTAACAGGGTTTGCAATAGCCTGGATTGTTTTAGCAATAGCCTTGTTCGTTGTGAACCATTTTGTTAGCAAGAGAAAAATAGGTTGGGGATGGTTACTGGCTCTATCAATCCTCGTTATATTCACGGGCAGGATTGAAGTGTCTTTAATGGGTATAATTTCAAGCATACTATACTCAAAGAGCAAGTAAATTAAGATAAACTGAGAAATTGAGAAGGGAAAACGAGAAGTAAAAACGATGATGTATATGATACGCACAAATAAAATAATCCAAATAAAATAATCAATTAATATTAAGCACAAAAAATGAAAAAGAAATATTATTGCACGAATTGCAAGTTTAGGTTTCAGTCAGAGCGGGAGCCTAAGACTTGCCCAAACTGCGGTAAAGATACAGTTTATTTAGAAATGAAAGATGAGGAAATGATTACAGATATAAATGATTTGCTAAAATAAATGGCTAAAACAAAATGAAAATTGGTTCAGTTGAGTTGGAATGGCTCGGCCATGCAACTTTTAAAATTAAAGCAGAGGAGATAATCTATATTGATCCTTATCAGATACAAGAAAAAGAAAAAGCAGACATAATCCTGATTACACACGATCATTATGACCATTGCTCTCAGCAAGATATAGAAAAAATCGTAAAAACAGGCACAATAATTGTCTGTACTGCTGATTGCCAAAGCAAAATTGCAAGGATAAATCAAAAAATAGAGATGATTATCATTGAACCTAATAAGGAAATTAGAATAAGGAATATAAAGATAAAAGCCATTGAAGCTTATAATAACAATAAAAAATTTCATCAGAAAGGAGAAAAGTGGGTGGGGTACATAGTCCAGTTTGATTCTACTGTTGTTTATCATGCTGGCGACACTGATTTGATTAAGGAAATGTCAAAGCTCAGTGGTTATGGCAAGAAAGGAAATTATTTTGTCGCCTTGCTGCCAGTAGGCGGCACTTATACTATGACAGCAGAGGAAGCTGCTGAAGCTGCAGCAATAATTAAGCCCACAATTGCAATACCTATGCACTATGGTACTATAATTGGCTCAAGAAGCGACGCCGAGCACTTTGTAAAGTTGTGCGAAGAAAAAGGTATTAGCGCGAAGATTTTAGAAAAAAGTTAATATGCTTTTTTTATTACAATATTATTTTTAAACTCGCATTTTTATTGTATAAACCATGGTAGACTTAATTCGAGACATTACAAAAGGAAAGCTGTTATCTGCTTATTGTGCAGCTCCTTTTGATAAAGCTAAAGAAGCTTTAGCAAACGAATGCTACAACATTATTTCTCTAAAAAAAATGCAAAATTAAGAATACAAGAAGGCTCTCGAGCTTATATCTCACAAAATGGGAACTGGACAAGAGAAGGATTTATCTATGTTCCAAAGAAAGGTATTTTCTTGACAAAAAACTCGCCAATAATAGACAATGCTAGAGAAGCAACTAAATGCCACAGAAATGGCAATGAATTTTATTTAAACAAAGAGCAGGTTGAAGAAGCGCTTGAAAACTCAGTAGAAATTAAAAATCAAAACATTCCCCCAAATAAACTTGGCGAGAACGAAATAACTGTTTTTGCTTTTGGCGATATAGCAAAAGACTATGGCTTATTCTTGAAAGATTATGGTATTAAAAAAATGTCTATTTATCTTATAAATATTGAAGAAAAGCCATTTGCAAGGCAACTGTGGTTCAGGGGTCTCGGCGGAGGGTCTGAGCTTAGTGGCTGCGGGAACCTCAGAAGCGACCTCGGGGCCAGGGGGTACGTGATAACGCCGAAGGCATCGCAAAAAATCTTGCGGGAGATTTATACAACAAAGAACAAATTAGAGAAGCCTTGAGAGAAGCAAATCTTTCTTGGATTGAAAAGATTTTGTTTGAAAATCTTGAGAAAAATTAAAACTTCATTTTTCTGTCTTTAGTATCTCGCAACATCATTAAAACGACTCTAGAGTTCTTTTTCTCATCGACAATTTTATAACTGCAATATTTTCCAATTTGCTTTGCAAATGCCTTGACTTCAGAATGTGTAGGCATAAAACTCGGTCCCAATCTTTTTCTTGAAAAGCCTACTGCCATGTATGCCTTGACTTCAACGAACTTTGGCTTGGCAATTTTGATAAGCTTTGCATAACCTTCTGCATCTTGCATATTAATGCTTTTAACTAAAGTTAATCGCAACACTGTTCTTGTTTTTTTTCCAAGCTTAGGCAAAATTTTTAATGTTTTCATCAGTTTTTCCCAAGAGCCAGTAACGGGCATATCAATTTTTTTATAAATCTGTTCGTTTGGAGCATCAAGAGAAACATAAAGCTGTGTAGGTGGCTCAATTTTTGCGAGAACCTCTGGAAGCATGCCATTAGTAACCAAGAAGCTAGTGATATTCCTTTTTTTCAGCTCTTTAATCAATTCAGAGATTTTAGGGTAAATTGTTGGCTCGCCAGCCAAGCTGATAGCAAAATGTTTCGGCTCGAAAGCCTCTTGGAGTTTCTTCCAGTTTACTTTTTTGTAACCCTTGAATCCGATAAGCTGTTTTTTCTGCGCTTCAATGCACTTGTCAATTATTTCTTTGGGCGGGTCAATCTTGCCTTTAATTTTATCTCCAAGAGTATACTCAATTGCACGCCAACAAAACAAGCAACGATGCTGGCACCAAGCCACGCTTGGACTCATCTGGCAACATCTATGACTTTGTATTCCATAAAATTTTTGTTTGTAACAATAATCCTCATCTCTTAAGCTTTTTTTTGTCCATGAACAAATTTGTACTGCACTATGATTGCCTACGAGTGCATAATGCTGCTTTTTCAATAATGCTTGCAATTTTTCCGGCAACATGTTAATCATTGTAATTTAATTGATATTATGACTTAATGGTCTGATAATTTAAAAAATTTAATGGTCTAATAATTTAAAAAATTAATTGATAAATTATTCCTGCTATGAATAACATTGAAATAATAATTATCACTGGAATTGAAATTTTCATCTCATATTCTGGAGCTCTTTTACCTTTTTTCTTTGCCTTAAATAACATTAACAATGCGAGAATTCCAGTTATGCCGCCAGAAACAACACCGCTCCATTCTAAAACCATGATAAAAGTGGCAAGTTTTAAAAAATAAAGTGCGAGAAAAATTATAAATGGCATGATTACTGCGAGGAGCCAAGCATAAAAGTATTTTATTTTCAAATCTAGTTTATACATGTCTCGCAAAGCATTGCTCAAAGCGAAACACGCAGTAAACATTGTAAAAACCGCAAGCAACGAAGGAATTTTGCCAAGGGCAATTGTAGCAATTTCAGGAGTTTCCTTGCCAGCAAAACCAATAACTGCTATTGTAAAGATAGTATAAGCAATTAAAGGAATCAAAGCGCCTATAATTATAGCTTTCTTGAAAACTTTTTCATTGCCCCTGATTTCTTGCTTTACTTCTGGGAGTGCAGAAAAGCTGAGAAACGAGAATAAAATTACACCGTAAGGAAAGAACCATTCTATAGGATTATTCGAAACATAAGTCAGGTTGCTTAATTTTATTTTTGGCGAGAAAATAATTGCGAGGATGATAACAATTGATAAAACAGCAATTATTCCGATTGTTTCTCCTTTTTTCAACGCTTCAATTCCGAAATAAACGAGAAATGAAACGATAATAAAAAATGCAAAGCTAAACAACAAAGAATAATTTGGCGTGTTTGTAAAAATAAAACTTAAAACCTGGCCCTCGCCTATGAAATAAGCAATCAGTGCAGAATAAATGCCAAATAGCATTGTTAAAACCATGACTATCCTCGCGCCCTTGCCAAGATAAAGCGAGGCATAGCCGGGCAATTGGTGATTTCCTTTAGTTCTCAAGATAACTTCGCCAAGGCAGAGATTAGTAAACATCACAAGCAAAGATATAATGATTAATTGAATTAAGCCAATAATAAAACCAGACTTCGAAATGACATGAGGAATGCCGAGAAAACCCGCGCCTATAGCTGTGCCAGTCAGGGTTGCAACAGCTGTTAATAAGACTCTTTTTTCCATAAATAAAAGAGAAGAAGCAATTTTAAATATCTTTTTAAATATGGGCTGCTTCTTACCTTTGGGCCTATGGTGAAACGGATATCACAAGCGGCTTCGGTGAGTCTAAAGAAGAGAACTCGAAGAGAAAAATCTCAAAAAGACACCGCTTATTGGGGGTTCGAATCCTCCTAGGCCCATTAAAGGATACTATCAGGGGCTGTAGTATAACTTGGTTAGTATTCAAGCTTCGGGAAGACTCTTCAAAGATAGAATCCTTGAAGAGAAAAATTCGAGAAGGTTTGCGATCCCGGTTCGAATCCGGGCAGCCCCATCCTTATTCTTCATCATTATCTTTTACCACAAAAATATTTTTATATGCCCAAAATTAAGAATCGATTTATGAGCTTGAAAGAATTTTTAGATTTTATAGCTAAGGAAATTGAAGAAGATGGGAAGGAAAAAAGGAAGCCCCTCACAGATTACATAATAGATTTTCTCGTTATTGATACTCCAAAAGCGCTTTATAGCGAGATTTTAAAAACTTATTCTTGGACAAAAGATGGAGTTATTCTTGCTATTGATTCCATTGCAGAGAAATATAAACAATGGCACGATGCAAGAATTTTCAGTAAAAACAACAAAAAGTAAAGATAGGATCAACAAGGAAAGAATTTCTGTAGTGATCCCTGGCATTTTCTCCCTAATTCGAATGTGTTAATAAGCAAAAAAGAGCATGTATAGATTGCTGTGTTTGCTCCAGAATTAATGGCAAAGCTTGATAAATGAGTTTAATTAGCAAAGTTAAACCGAGCAAAGAGCCAAGCAGGAGAAAGCTTAATAAATACAAAGTTTTTTGTTCTTTCAAGAAATTAAAGAAAGAAGAGAGGTGAAAATGAATTATCTTAGTTATATTGACTTAAAATATAAGCCGCGCAAGGACGATGTTATTTGCGAATTTTTCATTGAGCCTAACAAATGCGATATTAAATTAGCTGCCGGGGCAGTTGCTGCTGAATCATCGATTGGAACATGGACGAATGTTACCGAAGCCCCTCCTAGAATAGATAAACTTGCTGCAAAAGTTTTTTCAATCAATGGAAATTATATTAAAGTCGCTTATCCAGGAATTCTCTTCGAAAAAGGGAACGTTCCCCAGATTCTTTCGAGTATAGCTGGAAATATCTTCGGAATGAAAGCTGTAAAAAATTTAAAATTGCTTGATTTTCATCTACCTGAAAAAATAGTTAATAGTTTTCCAGGACCTGCTTATGGAATAGAGGGAATAAGGAAAATATTGAATGTTAAAAATCGGCCTTTGCTTGGTACAATAATAAAACCAAAAATAGGCTTGAATGAAAAAGAACATTCTATTATGGCTTATAAAGCATGGATAGGTGGTTGTGATATTGTGAAAGATGATGAAAATTTGACGAGCCAGAGTTTCAATAAATTTCTCACAAGAGTAAAAGAGACTCTCAAGAAGAGGGACATTGCCGAGAAAATTACGGGCGAAAAAAAGATTTACATGCCGAATATAACCGCAGAAACAAGCGAAATGCTTAGAAGGGCAAGATTTGTTAAAAGTCTCGGCGGGGAATATGTAATGGTTGATATTATTTCATGCGGATGGAGCGCTTTGCAGACACTGCGAGAGGCTAATAAAGACTTAAAGTTGGTATTGCATGCTCATAGAGCAGGTTATGCAGCTCTATCAAGAAATCCAAAACATGGGATTTCCATGCTTGTTATTGCTAAACTTTGCAGATTAATTGGATTGGACCAATTACACATAGGAACTATAGTAGGTAAAATGGAAACTCCGCGAATAGAAGTTATATCTCTTGACCAGGAAATTGAGAATAGAATGATAAAGACGAATCCTGCAGGGCATATTCTCGAGCAAAAATGGTTTGATATAAAGCCTACCATGGCGGTATGTTCTGGCGGATTACATCCAGGGCATGTTCCTTATCTGGTTAAAAATTTAGGAAAAAATATTATAATACAAATGGGTGGCGGCATTCATGGGCATCCCTTAGGAACTATTGCAGGAGCCATAGCAGCTAGACAGTCTTTAGAAGCTACTATAAAAAATATCTCCCTTGAGAAATATGCTGAGACTCATTTCGAATTGAAAAAAGCCCTCGAGTTTTTTGATTAGGCGATTCTGTTAACTTAAAAGGTGACGGCCTTGATTAAAAGCATAGTTACCCCTTACAATTTTAAACTAGGTTCTTGCCTGAATCACCATCGGTATTTTTTCCCAATCTATCTTGCTTTCTTCTTTTTC